>OFRF01000003.1_pt1 | contig 96194 bp, 92 predicted proteins | sample 1543081 | NCBI WGS metagenome assembly OFRF01 (sample SAMN07774232, study PRJEB24372) | wastewater metagenome
TGGCAGACCATATTAACAGGGGAGAATCCTGAACACTTCTACACCCGTTACCCGAGAACTACACAGACAGCATCAATTATGTCATCAAAACCCAGTTATAAAAATGGAACCGAACAAAAAGTACCTCGCCCTGCGCCAGCAATCCGAACAGGAAAAAGAATTGGTGGAAGTACAGTATCAGGCAAAAGAAGCCGATCTGCAACTGTCTGCGGATATCTTAGCCACCGAGCGGTCGCTGGCTACTAAGCAACATGAACTGACCACAGCTATGGGAGCATTCCCGTTCAACAGTGCCAACATCATCAACCTCCAGGTTGAAGTGGAAAGTCTGAAAGACGGTCTGACTCGCCTGAACAAGCTGAAAACGGACCTGTTCTGATAAGAACAGTTACATTGATCCTCATATGGAGGATCAATGTGTAATGCACCACAACTCATGTGGGTATAAGCATTTTATTGAATGGGCTGTACACGCTTGATAGAGTTATGGTATACAGAGTTTAAAGCTCAAACATTGCTTCCTCAGACAACTATCATAACTGAGTCTGACAGATAAGATGTGAAACCACGCTGATTAGACAAGAGTTTATTGTGTTTGCACAATATTTCAGGATGTCTCTAATCAGTCTCCCAAGGATGAGCAGTTGAGTCCCTGACGAAAGATGGGCTAACAACTCAGATACACGAGTTGCTTAACTGAGTGCAGAGGGTTTCCCAACCGGAGTGGTTCGCCATCTCCGGTTTTATTTCGTCATCAATCACAATTCATAAAAACAATCACAATGAACAAATTCACAATGTCCATCACGAATGGCAATGAAGCACTCGCAACACGCGGTGCACTCGTAGGTAACGCAGCAAAACTGGCTCAGGAAGACCTGGTGCGTACGCTGGAGAGCGAAATCAATGACAAGAAATTGCGCATGATGCAGCTCTGCGACATCAGTCCGGAGAACACGCAGGACACCAAACCCCGTGGCCTGGCTGCTGAAAATCCCAAAGAATGGGTGAAGCAGATCCACGCCCTGAAAGTGGATCTGGCTTTGCAGGAAGCAGAGCTGGAAATCGCCAAAGAAACTTTAACCGAATGGTTTACCGATGCGAGTACTGGTACTGCAAGCTAACAACGCAGCTGCGCATCATTTTGATGCCTTAACCGCAATGATTACGCGTAACGGTGATACACTGGTAAACTGGGGGGAGTATGACGCTCTTGTACTGATTCCTGGAGAACATAACGGCTCAGAAATGGAGTCAATGTGGAATGAGACTAGCTCAACTATCAGGAAATTCTATATGTTCAATGACAGAGAAATTTACCTGGATATGGGGTTCACTAAAATGCTGAGAGCCACTTGTAAACCTGCGTATCTCCTGTGTGGAACTGCAGATCCAATAAGAAGTATAGACGGTGACTACTGGAGCAGCGACGCATATGGACCTGTCTTTACTCCGGTTGAAGCTGACGATCTTATAGAAACCGGAAGTGACCCTAAGACTCGTTTCGCTAAAGTGAGCTACGACGAGTACGCGTTGTATTTCTACGAACACATGAAAGAACATTCAGAGCGTAGTTGCGATAAACCTTTCGTGCCCGCGTATCATACAACATACGTTTCGAGCTCTTCAAGAATGCTGTTACTTTTGCGCAAATCATAATTTACCATGGGGCAGGCAACTGTCCCATGTTTGCATCACTGTGAGAGTCAGTGACAAAAAGATTAGAAAGATGTGAAGTTAAAGTCTTCACCCCTACTCGACGAGTGGGGTAGCTACAAATGGCCATAGCGTTCTTCTCTTTGGGGCTCATATCCTTGAGTGTACTCTATCAGTTCGGATGTGTTACCACAGAATCATAATATGTGGATTCAGAGCACGTTCTTAATAGTCTGATAGCTTACACCTAAGGTATTAGTGCGGCAAACAATTAAAATCATCAACATGCAAAGATCAGAATTCATAAGAAACATGATAGGATCGTTGGCAGCTGCTGTAATAGGTAGCAGGTTAGAATCTTTCGTAATAGCGGGTAAACCTGAAGCTGTACCCTTTGTAATTCACGTAGCACCTAATAGTATCAAAGCAGGCAATATCATCCAGAGCATAGAGGGTAGGCAGTTCTATGTGAATGCGTTCATGGAAGCGGTACTGCTCGAAAACCCTGCCATCAGAGTGCAATTAATAGAAGATGCTGACATTAAACCAACAGGTCTCGTGTTATGTTCAGCATGTCCTGAAAGATCAACTGTGAAAGCTCTGTACCCACTCACACCAAAAGATTGTACACCACCTGAATAACATTGCCTCACGGCAACCTTGAGCATCGGCCGTGGTCTAGTACCACGGTCTTTTTATCACCACAAATCATAACACATGAGCGAATCAAAACTAAAAGTGTACAAAATCCCAGTCATTCAGAAAACTATTATCACTGTACTGGTAGTAGCAGCAACTAAAGAAGAAGCCATGGAGATTGTTGAAGATGAAGACTGTCAGTGGTACAATGAGAAGGAAGAGGTACTGGATGTCACGATCAAATCCCCAACCTTGGCTAAAGAGTACCATGACACTCAGTATGCCTATTACAAAGACAAACATGAAGTTGTACATTATACAGCCATTGAAAATATTCTAAATCAACCATCACTCTGATCAAGGGCCAAACGCAACGGGCGAAAATGCCCCAACTCTCACTTGCCATGGAGAGCCACGCACGGCCCTTGATCGGATGGATGATGGTTTGATGGTAAGTACACCCTGGGCTGGTAGGAGTACCGGTCCAGGCTCTGTACTCTTTAAAATTCTTTACCGTCTGCCGGAAGCAAGCAACAACGGATAACTGATTTGGTTAGTCCCGTGTAGCGGTCATTTGGAGGTCAGACTCTGATGACTGGTGTCAAAATAGCTACTATTCTGTTGATATCGCCCCAAGCGGTTTGCTAGTACCTGAACTGAAACATCTAAGTAGGGGAAGCGGAAGGATGAACCAGCGATATACCCGTTAACAGGGCGATGGTGATCTTAGATGACGGTTCATTCCCACTCTTGGGAGGGACAGACGGTAACTTTTTACTCACAACATCAAATCAAAATTATATGGAACTCAATCAAGAACTCATTCAACAGCTAGTCGAAGGAAAGATATGTGTACGAAATCCTACATATGCTGAAATTACTGCGGAGCAACTGCAGAAACTGAGTACGATTCTTCATGCTGCATGTCCTACTGATCCCTACAAATTAAAGGGAAACTGCCCATACTACATAACAAATCCTTCTACAGGACATTGGCGGTGCTTTACATCCGATGTAACTAGAGCAGTAGACATCGACGACTTTTTCATCAAAACATCAAACTATGATACTCCTAACACTCACACCAGAAGTAAAAATGCTTATCTTCTGTTGCGTCGGCTGCATTAGCCTGCTGCTGTGGCTCATTCACTTCCTTTTCGCTCCCTGGAAACTGTTTGATTATGACAGTAAAGATTCCCGGTACTGTAAGAAATGCGCAGCACATCAGATTCAGGTACAAAGCCATTACATGTACAATGCTAATGTGTTTGTACCTGACAATCAAAAGTACTGGGTTGAGTCTGAGAAGGGTACTAAACCAAATTGCCGTTGCCGGCGTCATGCTTATAAAACTGTAACAGATGCGTAGCATAGACATAATACAACGTCACCGCATTTATGTGAAAGCGTTGTCAAGACTCGAAAAAAAGAATCAACACTTATGCCCTCTGTTGGCTGAGGTATACCTGGAAGAGATAGGGCAATCAGTCATGAGCGACATCAACGAGAACAAAGCGTTGATACTTATCTGTCTCCCGTTTTTCCATGAGTATAATTTGTTTCTACCTTACCCTGCTGAAACCTGGGAATTTGTTGATTTCGAATACCCATCAAGAATTTTCCAGATGAATGATCTAAGTCATACAAATGTAGAAAATCTCCGTAAAGCAATACTGGAGTTCTGCATCGAAATGACCAGACCATAAGAAGCGCGGTGTTGTCGGTTGTACCCAGATCAACCGGATAAGCTTGTGAGAATGCAAGCCGTCTTGACAGTGTACGAAAGACTGTCACTTGGGCCCGAAGGTCGGCAAAGCAGGTGTAGTCCCTGACAGAAAGTACAAGCAGAGGAAGTACTCACCTCTATAATCATGTACAGCTCTATAAACGCCAAGTCTAAAGCTGAGCGTGTACAAGAAGGTGGAGTGATCATTCGCTCCCTCTTCGCTGAGAAGGCTATTGCAGCCTGATCGTACGGGGTAGTCATACCTGGCAACAGAACATGACATCAGCAGGTCAGAACGGTAAACAATCCGTGTAATACCTACGGTTTTCTATGTTGTACCGGCGTGAGCAACATAGTGGTGGAGGGCTCCTTTACCGGCGCCCCTATACTGATCAGAGCAATCAGATCAAATTACAGTACAGATGCTTGCATCAGTACTAAGCTTGTGATACGCTGCTTTCTTCACACTATGCCTAACGAGGGTTCAATCCCCTCCGGGTCCACATGTAACTCCGCCGTTTATACGCAGTGGAGGCTTAGTCTCATAATCCGAAAATTTCAAAGAACCAAGTCCTGGTCGCTGGATGTTTATCCTTCAGGCGACCAGGCAAACGCGGGAGTGGCGAAATTGGTAGACGCCCGAGACTGATCATCCGGTTTTACAGGTTCGAATCCTGTCTCCCGCACATTTTTCACAACAAAACCATTCAACATGTACACCTGTATTCAAAGTTACCGCAGTATCGTTGGTGCGAAAAGATATTACAACGAAGATGAAGAGATCTCTGATCTGGACTATGAAATACTCCCGGAACATGAGCAAGCTCATTGGAAACCCACTTCTGTATCAAACTCTGCTGTAAGTTCGGCAATTGACGCAATGCTTAATGCGATGGAGCAAAGTATAAATGACATCGAAATCGAATCAACCCGACTCATCCCTGATGAAACACCTGAGCAATCGAACGACTTCGGTGGCGGTGATTTCGGAGGTGGAGGAGCCAGCGGAGAATTCTAATTGTACACATTCAAATCAATCAACATGGAAATGACATTATTAGTAGTTGCTATGGTAGGAATCGGTACACTGTACCTGTTCTACCGCTGGGGGCATAAAGACGGACACAAAGAAGGTCGGGAAGAAGGGTATGGTGAAGGCTTTGATAGCTCTAACGAGAGTGACAAAGAAGATTTCATCGAGTACGCTGCTATCAGCATCTTCGCCTCACGCATTCAGGGCTTATTCACTGGTAAGATCAAACGAGCTGCCGTTGCGAAAGAAGCTGTACTGGATGCACAAGCTCTTTGGAGCCGTATGGTATATGAAGGAGCCAAAGGTAGTACCCTGGAAGAGGATGAACCTACTGACGACGAGTAACCAATCTCACAATATATGATTACCGCTTATTGTATTCATCAAAGCGAGGGAATCCCTGTGCGAAGGATCGTTGAGACACGGCTGATGGTGGACACAACACCGGACCGGTTAGAAGTAACGGCAACAGATTGCGACTGGGACTGGAATAAAAAAGGCAAAGCAACTGTCTTTACAATTCCGCTACCAAAGAAAACCTGGAACCGTAACTCACAACAGGTCTATCATCATCGGTTCAGATCTCTGATGTTCCAACAGTACAACTGGAGATTCGAAGTTTATCACCCGCTCAGTTCAATTGATGACTGAGTACTTGCAGCAGAGGCATACGTCTCTATGGCAAGCAATCAACCTAACTCCTGGGTTTCTACTCGGGAGGCTTTTTTTTACACTCAAACTCATCGACATGAACAAACAACAACTATTAATCCCCCGTGTGCTTTGCATTGGCACGAAAGAGGGGGAGCCGAATGATACCAGCAGGGATTATATATCGGGGAATATTATAACCGTTGGAGACTACTTATCCAACAGTGATTTTTTATCCATGAAAGCTACTGCTGAATATTTGGGCGGGCTTGTTGAAAAATTCCCCCATCTCTTCAAGCCCCTTCCGTGGTGGGAGAAAAGAAGCCCACTTGATATGCCGGACTATATTAAAAACAAAACCGCAATACCAGTTACTTTCTCAAAGGTTGACGAATGGGATGCAGACGATAATGGTAAAATAGCGTTTTGTGTTAATGGTAGATGGTCTGGAAATCTTTGGGCGATTGAACCCGCCGACCTCTCCGATTGGGAGGAATACCAAAAACAAAGGGAGGCGTGATGGATAAGATGATTTTAGAAGCTAAAAGAGAGGTTTTAGTAGCGTATTACACTAAAATATCTACCAATAATCTATCGGCGGATCAAATCCTTGATGCTTTAGAAGTTGATATGGAGTTCTTAAAACAGGAAATCGCTTTGGCAGAAGCAAACGAATTGTTAAAACAAAACGAGGCAAAATGAATACCAAAAACAAAAGCAATGACACCGCAGCAGCAATATAAAAATGAAACTGGCAAAAGTATATGGAAGATAAAAGACCACACATACACAGACGAATATTCAGCATGGATTAAGAAATACGCAAAAAACTCAGACAGTCCAGATGCTAAAATAATTCGTGAGTTTTCAAATAAGTTAAAACAAAAGGGGGCAAAATTCAACCCTAAGAGTCTCCGCACGCTGTCGCCAGATGCTGATGACTGGAATGAGCTGATCAACGAGCATGATCGGCTGAATCAGGAGAATGCCATCTACGGTGTACTGTTGTATCCGAAGAAAGGTATCGGTAAAGATCGCTTGGACACAGAGATGAATGACTGGATCGGCTCCATGTACTCTTACGGTCACGGAAGTGTAGACACTATTATTAAACCACGAGGTGAAGACTGGGCAGTGATTTATCACATCACTGGTTGGTACAATCACTTCGACTTAAACGAAGAGTATGAATAGCAAACCAGGCATCGGAGGAAAACCCTTCTATCTAAAGTTTGATAGCGATTACTTCAACAAAAAAGACATTTTAGTTTGCTACAATGTCAAATGCGAGGTAGTAAAAGTGTACCGGCTTACCTGGTGGAGGAAGATTCTTCGCAAACTAGGATTTCGTGTACGCATATTTGAAGTCAAAGTAAAACCACTGAACAATGCATAAACAACCATGGATGCTCTTCCACCCGGAAGGTACCCTCGTACAGTACCTGTGGAATGGCCATCACCCAATTCTGGTCTTTGTACATTCCACAGAGGAGGATCTCAACGATCCGAATCAAAGCAAATACGTGTGGGGAGGGAAGGGGGATAGCTTCACACCAGTATCAGAAGCGGAAGCCAAGATATTTAATGAAGCTGCCAGTACATCACGCAAGAGCGTATTCACCATCAATAAACGTCGGTACATCATCGATAAGAAAGGAGAATTCGTATGCGCGGAGACGTAGGGCAGATTATCTGTTGGCACGGCCGAAAAGGCCTGGTTCATTTCGGGGAGATTATCGATTTTAATCTGCATCTGGATGTGGTTGTACAGGAAATTCATAAGATGAAGAAGAGCTGTCACAGTCAACACTGGATCTACACTTTCAAGAAGACGAAGGTGAGATCTGGACTGTACTGGACTCTTCCTTTTGACAAGGAAGTCATACACAATCCAGAAGATGCAATCTTACGAGAGCCTGGAAAGGTACTTGAGCTTCGCTCCCGCACCGCTTAACTCTTGTGCGAGATTCTCCACATCATCATAGAACTCTTTGGCCGCGAACTGAGCAAGTTTGTGACCAAGCCCCATAATGTGGGTAGCCAGGGATGCCACAGGCATTACAGCTATCGTACCCACTTCAAACACCGTAGGCACTTCGCCGGTATAACCTATAAGCTTCTCTGTAATATCATCTGCGAGGTCATTGACCGTATCGTAGGTTTTACCAAGCGCCTCATGTGCTGCGAACGATTTCGTTTCGTAGTGAGCAAGCTTGACCAAAAGGAGCGTTCTGTGCAATTCAACGATGAACTGTGTGGATTGTGGTTGTTTTCCTTTTAGGAATGTATCGGCGAGTGCCATAACGGTAATTTTCACAAAAGTACACTAAAACCTCAAACTTTACAATGGAAGATCAATTCAAACTGGGAGAAGCCATTAAGATCCTCTCCTTCGCACCACAAGTAACCAAAAAGCATCTGTCCGGAGACACTTTTAGCATCTGGAATACCGCAGAGAAAGCCTTCGGTATAACTTTCAGTTCAGATATTACGCCTCGTATCCCTAAGACTCACCGGTGTATGGACATCGCTCACAATGAATTATCCGGAGAAGTGTACTTCATCTTCGGTAAGCGGGGTGACATTGCGCTGAGTGAAGCCGGGGGAAGTATCAAGGACCCGGATAAGTCTAAGAACCTGGTAATGAAACGCCGGGATGTAATGAACAAACTGACTCCGCTGTTGAAGCTGGATTTCAGTGACCCCAAAGTCAAACAGCATCACATTTTCTGGCTTAACTTCCTGAAAATGACTGATACCGGAGAAGTTATCTGGGTTGTCAAAGAGAAATTAACCTAAGTTGGGTCAGCGCAGCTTTCTCCTGCGTTCCTGAAAGAGGAGTATCTTACCCTAGCCGGCGTTTGGTATTGACCCGATTTTATTGTCGCAACTATCCAGCCAATGTCTTCAGCAGCTCGCACTGCTTTGACCTGGTGACTTCGGTCGGTAATTGGGGATCCAGAGGTTGTGAACAAAGACTGACCTGGCAGTCCACTGGAGGTGAGGGTGTACAGAAAGCCGTGTGAGGACCCGCGAGATCATATCAAGTTGTCAGGAGCCTAACCTGATTGGGAAGCACGGTGTATAGTATAGGATGGTTCCAGTATAATGATTCCGGACATAGCGGTTAGCCGCAAATTCCTCGAGTACGGGATTCTCCTGTACCTGCTGTGAAGTGGGTACAGGAACAAGTACTCCACTCTGGCTACCATCTCATGTAGCATTGCTGAAAGATGAACTGGAGTTCGTTAAGGAGCAGTACCATATCAGTGAGTGGTACATTCCCGGTGTACTGGTGACAGTTAGCCGGGAACAATGCGAGAGTTGACAATCTCGTACTAGTCCAACCTGAGACTCATTTAAAGCAGGTGGTTATGCGTTGTAGTCAACCTTAAAGGTGCAACCTCGGAGAAACACCCATCTAACACAGTCGGTGCCGAGTAGTGTGACTTTTAGATAGAGCCGGTGGAGAGTTTTGAAAGGAAAACATAACCGGAAGTTTGTGTCAACAAACGATTTCCCGGTTGTCCAGTGATGGGCTTCCGGGAACAATTATGAGGGGATGGCATTAGCTGGTCATGTATGCCGCCGGGCATTCACCTGGTTGGAAAGCAACACAAGCAGTACACTTGTGCTCCTTCGGGAGTATTGTTGGTTCGAATTCAGCTCCCCTCACTTTTACAGCAATCTTTTTGCAAATGGCAGCGCTGAGAGTAAAACTCAGTGAAAAATCCTGACCGTTGTTGGTTTCAGCGACGGGGTGTAGGAAAGAAGTAACAGGTACCAGTTTACGGGCCCATTGACTTAAAGCATCCTCCCATCGGATCGCAGGTCATCTGTTGCAGTACAGTAGTGTAGTATGGAACTGTATTGCCTTTCCTCCACCCTGACTTCCAGTTCGAATCTGGAGCAGGAGCAAATTCACGATAAGTTAGCCCGTAACCGCTGTTGATGCTGTGTGCGTAAGTACCAATGGTCAACACAAAAAACCGGGAGATGCCGAGATCGTGAACAGCTACGGTAGGCGGTAGCACAACCGGTCAGACATGATGCGTAAAGGTTAGCACTTGCGTCGCTCCTTTTATGAGTCTTCATGTCTGACCACTTTTTTTCATCATCAAACTCATTAATATGACACCAGAACAATTAATCGGTAAAACCATTGAGATTCTCCACATGGCAGGAGGTACCCCAAACAGTCCCTCATTTCCTTTTCAAGTTGGATCTAAACTCGTGGTGAAAAATTGCAAAATGTCAGGATCTGACTATGTATTATTTCTTGAAGGTACTACAAGCTCTTGGCACGCAGCACTTGGGCACAATTTTAAAATATGTGATCTTCCCTCAGTACCTCAGGTTAAATCACCTCGATGGGGAAACTTGGAAACTACGGAAGAGTGGAAAGCTCCTATCGTTGAAATAGATACGGTACCACTGATTCCTCCTAACCCCATCTCTAACCCAGCAGCCCGGCAGTGGACTGACTATTCTTTCGAGGAGATTTGGGAAGAAGCGAAACGTCGCTATCCGGTTGGTACGAAATTTACTTCAGTGATTGATAGTAGATCTTATGTGGTAGTAAGTCATGAAACCCCCGGAGGCACAAAGGATCATTGGAATAAGAATAAACAAGTATGGTTCTATGCTGACCCAAATATACCAGATTTTAAAGCGAATGTGTTCAAAAGAAATATATGGGCAGAGATTATCGAACAACCGAAACCTGCAGAGCCAGACTACGATGCTATCCTCAATAAAGCAAGAGCTGATTATCCAATGAGATGTTCTTATAAAGCACTGATAGCTAACGGAGATGTATCCGATAAGATATGGGAAGTTACACGTAGACCAAACTGGGTAGGAGAGCGTGAAGAACTCCGCATAGACGGCGGCATAGATTATCTGTACGTGAAAGGTAAATGGGCTGAGAGAGTGGATGTCCCAGCCCCAACTCCTGAAGAAAGTCTACTGGATAAGGCCATCCGAAGATACCCGATAGGGACGAAGGTGATAACTGTCAGTCCAGATAGAAATCCGCATCGGGAGGAAGTTGTTAACGGCACACCAAGAAAGTACAACGATAATTTAGACAAGATCGATTGGCAAGGATCATTTGCGTTTCTTTATTATCAAGGGCATTGGGCCACGATTGTACAAGAAGTGCAGACCGCCGAAAAACCTGAAGTAACCTCAGCAGAGGCTATTTTAGCAGAAGCCATCAAACGTTACCCGATAGGTACTAAAGTACGATGTGTCACTGGAGAAGAAGAAACAGTTACTGATACACCTCGTTTATCCCCAAGGCGAGGCGACAAGTCTTCAGCTCAAATTGATTGGGAAGATTCTAAGGGGTTTCTGTATTTGCCTTCACACGGTAATAGATGGGCTGAAATACTCAGTGCGAGCAAAGATCCACGGGAAGCTCTCCTTGATGAAGCCAGAGAACGTTACCCAGAGGGCAGTGTGGTGAGGTGCCTTACACATGGTACTTGGGAAAGGATAGAGAATGTTGAAGGTCATAAACCCAAGTGGCAGGGTCACTTGAGGATAAGAATGGGAAGACATGCTACACGTGTTTACACTGATGGTATCTGGGCTATTCGTGACGACTCACAAACTCCTGACAAAGGTGAAGAGTCCACAGAATCTGCTCAAGCTACATCAGCTACTAATTCTCAAGCTCAATCGGAGGCTGCCGTTCAGGCTATTACTGAAAAAGATCCCAGAACGTACACGATTGAAGAAGCACTTGAAGAGTGTAAGCGAAGGTACCCACCAGGTACCAGAGTAATTCCTATTCAAGGTGGTACAGATAAACCTCTTCCGCAAGACCAGTTTACTGTTAGAGATAACACTCATAAGATATACTCAAGAGAAGATGAATCTATCGATCTGGGAGGGTATCACGGAGGACTTTTGTATCGCAAAGGTACGTGGGCTCAGATAGTGAGCTTTGGAGAAGCTGTATCCGAAAAGTCCACCAATGTAGAACTTAAAATCAGTACCCCTGATAACAAAATGACCGGTGTGAAAGCTGAGAAAATCATCGAAACACCACTGGTCGAAAAGAAAAAACACATCTATTTTTAATAACCCCAAAAACGACAAACAATGTCAACAGAAGTCAAAAAAGTGAAGAGTTTCTTCAAACAGGTGTTCGCAATTCTTAAAGGTGACACAGACGAAGCCAGAGCTGAAAAGATCTATCGTGGTGCATTATCTGCCTTCAATGTGCAGATCGCAGCCCTGACCGGTGATCAGATCAGCCTGGAAGACAAGCTGGAAGCCGCGAAGGAAAACCTGGAAAAGGCTACCATCAACAATGGTAACCTGATCGATGACCGGGCGCAGTACATCAACAACATCCTGAGCAAACAAAATGATGTAACCTCGGCTGAAGAAGCGCTGGACAAGCACAAAGCTAAACTGGCGTTCCTGAAGAAACGCATGGCGGCCCTGGATAAGGAAGAAGTGGCCGACTAAACTCTACTGCTCATCGTGATATTCGTGAAGAGCGTTTCCCCTGCACCTTTAAGGTGATCTGGTTTACTCCCAGCAGGGGATCTAAATTTTAAAGCATGAAAAGAATCCTGATCTTATTGCTACTCCCAACGGTAGCATCAGCTCAATTTTCGTTGGGGATGTCCCTTGGCACATCAAATGCAGCCATGTTCGCAACTGAGTTTCAACTCGCTTACAGTCACAACTGGGTAATTCAAACCGGTTACTCTTCCCTGGTCTCCAGAAAAGTTGAGAAGCCGTCAGTGTTTTATATCCGTACCGGGTATGAATTTACTGGTGAAGTAATTGATGTTGTACCTGCAATAGGGTACGGCTATCATCTCCACAGTACAGACAACAAAGCATTGAACTCACATCGTTTTATGTATAGCGTTCAGCTCGAAAGGCAAATGCGTGAAGGCAAACTGTACTTTACCACATCTTATACCAACCGGATTTTTGTTGTCGGTATTGGTATCAAGTATGTGTTTTAACGCATTGTTCGAAATGAGGGTCGGTCGATTAAAGACTCCGGGACCTTTTGCGCATTGGAGAATGCCGGAGAGAAGATACTACCACGAGTACAGCTAAAGAAGTTCCCTCCAGCCTGTCGTCGTTTGCAGGTGGAATTAAGCTCAATAGTATGTGGAAAAGCGACGCGACCGAGGAGAGTTCTATCCGTTGCAATGGTATATCAGCAAAAGTGCTCACGGGTAAGCCGTGATTTTTTTTTCATCTAAACTCAATTTTATGACACTTGAACAAAAGCGAGCAAAGTCAAAACGATTTTACGACAAGAACAAGTCTGATCCTGAGTTCATGATAAAACAAAGACAACGCTGTAACAAGAATCGTAAGCTCAATCCGGAACGTACCAAAGAGTTACGACGGAAGCATCAGGCTATCTACAGAGAACGGGCAGATGATTGCTATATCAAGGCTCTGATACGTGACAGTACAAACCTCAATGTACATCAGATGCATCTCTCTCCTGAGGATCTCGATCGGTACAGAACAATTATATTAACCAAACGCAATTCAGATGGAAAAAGAAATCAGTAAGCTGCAAATAATTGAAGACGAGAGCTTCAAAGCAGGCAAAAAGTATGTATCAACAACTCCAAAGGGAGCCCCATCATTCCAGGTTATGGGTAAAGGTCTGGCTTCCTGGAATCTTACCATAAGAGCCATGAAGCTGAAACTGGTATTAAAAGCTGAAAACCAAACCAAATGACAACATTTCCTTTCATCGCTCTTGGTACTCATGTGCAGTACAAGGACAAAGACTATCATGTCCGTGCTGTGGATTTCTCACGAAGTATCTTTGCTATCGCACCTGCAGATGGTGCCTCAGACTGGGTGTATGACATCCCGTTCTCGGATTACAAACCGGCCAGTACCAAAGAGAACCTCAACCGGATGCTTGAGGAGTGGGACTACTACTGCAACATGTCTGATGATGAGCGTATTGTAGAGCAAGGTCGTGAACAATTAGCGGCCATGGTACATATGTTCCGTGATCTGCGTCCCGAAGATCAACTGTATTATCGTAAAATTCTGGCCGTTATGGTGGATGAAGAATTCACCAGAAAGTCCTAATATTGTAACCCATCAAGTACCTCAGGGGTGCGCATTGATGTAAAACCATTTATATGCTCAGTAAAGAAACTCTCAATTATGCAGCGCCCTCTATTGTAGCTGTTGTTCTCGTACGTGAAACTCCTGAAGAAGCAGAAGCTACGTACCGGGAACTCGGTGCAAGGTTAATCGATGAGTACTATCCGGTACTCACGGGCTGGCTCACACGTCAACAGATCGACAAGAAAGCCCATGAGTGCAAAACCATGGAAGAGCTTGAAGCATTACGGTATGATATGATACCCGATACCTTCTTCAGTGACCTGTCTGACATGATCAACAAAGAAGAAAAGCTGCTGAATGATCAGGAGCGTCTCTTTGTACTGATACAACTTTCCGAGCGCATCGTATTCTCCGCCAGGCAGTACTGCAACCAAATTATGCTGCAACGGGCTGAGGTACTGCTCAACAACAAACCGAAAATTATTCTGTAACCGCTTTAATCACCAAACTATGATCAAGTTTCCAAAAGCAAAGCCCGCACCAAGAGGTAATGTACCTCTGACCAGAGAACAAGTTAAAGCACTACCTGTTGCCAAATGTCATGTCGAACCAAATGTCGATAAGGATGGTAACAAACGCTTCGGTGTGAAAGTGGTTACTGACTACAATGGGTACTCTCCTACCAGCAACGGTGTAAACAACCGGATGCGACGTGCTGAGCATGATAAGAATCGGCCGAATAACCGGGCAACTACCAACGGACGTGTTACACAGTTTGTACCTATCAAAGCTGAGGTGCAAACCAAATTCGGTAAGGCCAAGGTTAAGACCGGTCGGTACCGTAAAGTCCGGCACAATAATCCTGACATCAAGAATCAGGCATTCACCACGTTCGACAAATAATCAACATGGCTGACGACATAAGAGAATCACTGGGAGAGTGGCTACCGCTGCTCTCCCATGTTTTTGAACACCCGAAAATTATGCAGCTTGGGGTTATGCTAGCTTATGAACAAAGCAGTATTACACCATCACTAGATGATGTGTTCAAAGCTTTCGAACTCTGCCCACCTTCTAAATTGAAGGTGTTGATCATCGGGCAAGACCCTTACCCAACACCAGGCATGGCCCATGGATTATCTTTCTCCACAGCAAACGGTAAAGTACCTGCATCATTACGCATCATCTTCAAAGAGCTGGCGCATAGTGGTTGGAAACGTACTAACCCCAATCTTACTGATTGGGCTGAACAAGGAGTATTGCTGTTAAATACTGTGCTCACAACCCAGAAAGGAAAGATATATGCTCACCGTGGTATCGGTTGGGAAGTTTTTGTTGCAAAGGTTTTTGAACAGATCAACCAGCTGCCACAGGATATTGCTGTAATGGCTTGGGGGGCATCTGCTCAACAACTCGCTGTACAATATCTCACTCCGGCAGATAACCGACTGATGTTATACGCTTGTCACCCAATGGCTCAGCAGTATAGCGGAGGTGCAAAAATGTTTGTGGGTTGTGATCATTTCAATAGAGCCAATCAGTTCATTTCCGAACCTATAAACTGGGGAGAAAAGATATGATTTACCTGGTCGGGAACGCACCTGACAGTTCTCAGTATGAACGCCGAGACTTCAGTGAATTCCTCAACTGGATTAATTCACAGAAGTTGTATCAGCTCGACATCGAGACTAACGTCACCCCTCACTGGTGCACGAAGAAACTTATAACCTTGCAGTTCGGTGATGACAGTGGAAAAGTCCAATGGGTTATCCAATGGTCTTCACTCACTGCCTGGAAGAAAACTGAACTAAAGCAAGTACTGGAAAATCATCAACAGCTCAAGGTCATCCACAATGCGACCTTTGAAGCTGTGGTACTACTATTCCATGGTATCCGTATCACCAATGTGTACGATACCATGATAATCGAGATGGCACTCCATTGCGGAGAGATTCTCAATGAAGATAATCCAGAGGATGAGGCCAATGATCAGTTCTATTCACTCTCAGCAGTACATTACCGGTACATTGGAGGTCGGCTTGATAAGTCAGAGCAGACCAATTTCGGTGATGATATTCTTACCGAGAGTAAGGTAGTGTACGCTGCAAAGGATGTACAACCGCTTTCCTCTATCCGTAGAATGCAGATGCTGGAGCTCCACATGAAGGACCTCGAGTATGTTGCATCCCTGGAGAATGAAGTGGTACTGGCATACGCTGAAATTACCTTCAATGGTATGGAGATTGATCCTGTCAAATGGAAAGAGAACGAAGCGCTTGCTGAACCTGTTGTAGCCAAGGCTAAGCAGGATCTGGATGAGTGGCTCTTGGATCCTATTTTCTATGACATGGCTGTATCCCTGGAGTACATCAGTCCGAAAGATAAGATGACAATCAATTGGAACTCACCAATCCAATCCAGACAAATAATCGGTCACTTCTTCCCGTTTCTCGGAGATAAGATGACCAAAGCAGCTCTCACAAAGCTGCTGAAAGATCATGAGAAGACCGGTAGTGTCTTCAGTGACAACCGGGCTGTACCATATGTGGAAGCACTACGGGACAAGAACTGGACATTCATTGAACCTGAGCTTGTGAAAACTGATCGACAGTGGCTTATTGACAACAATTTCCTGCTGCCCGCTGACACTCCAGTGATTAACTGGAACAGTCGCAATCAGGTATTAGCTCTGCTCAGAGTCGTACAAAAAGGGATGCCCGATCTCAGTGCTCCCACTATGGCCAAGTTCACTCACCCGATTGGACGGGCCCTGGAAGAGTACAAAGACTCCCTGAAGCTCATGAGTACGTACGGCCAGGCCTTCCTGGACAAATACGTTGAACCTGACGGTAAGGTACGGACAAGCTTCACACAGATTGTCAGTACCGGTCGCGTTAGTTCTAAAAAGCCTAAAACATGTTGGGCAGCGTGACTGTGAAGTCACGTAAAAAATACCGGGTGAACTCAGGGAAAGCTGAAATGCCAATCCTGAGCCAAGACAGAAACGGAACAATAAACTTCTGTAAGGTGCAGAGACTAAGACGTGAGACCAGCAATAATCGTCTATAAGCGCCCGGGTACTTAGATGGTATATTTTGTAGCTACGGTTATTGTCCGTAGATTTGTAGTATGAAAAGGCAGAACATCAAAATCGAAAAACAGAGGATAATTGAACTGCAAAACGCAGGGTTAACTCAAGTAAAAATGGCTGAAGTACTTGAAGTGTCCACTACAACGATAGAAAGACGGATCAAAAAATTTGGGTTACAAGGGTATTCATCAGTTCGGTACGATCGAATGAATGTTGAAGACCCGATATTCTGCTATTTGTTAGGATGGTTTTGTACAGATGGTTATCTCACAAAAGGTAACCGTGTCAGTATTCGTATTTACGACGAAGAGGTAATCGTTCAATTGACAGAGTACTTCAACTGTAAAATGTATACCATACCAAGAAAAGGCAAACCCACCTTATACGAATGTTACTTTCCGTGGGCTCCAGAGATCTTTAGAAACACTTTTGATGTACAAAAGACTAACTCTGTTAAAGTCCCTCCAATGCCAATTAAAAACAGTGACATGTTTTTAAGAGGTGTGATCGAAGGGGACGGATGTATCCGAATTCCAGGAACATCACGTAGTACATTGATTCGTATATTCACTAACAGTCCGGCTTTTAATTTCATGCTACAAACTTTAATCTCATCCAATGGATACACAATTCGATCAAGAGTTGATCGAATGGGGTGGGAGTTATCTACAGGTGACCTATCATTCTTAAAATTCGTTTACACACGACACTTAAACTTTGTGTGCAAACGAAAGTTCTCTCGAGCAAAAGAATGGCTAAGTATATGATATAGTCCAATCTACGAGAAATACAACTCGTAGCGAAAATGAACATGCAGAACATACCGGCAAAAGAATCTGTCGGTACCCGGTACAGAAACGCATTCATCTGTGCTCCTGATGAGGACTACGTGGATAGTGACTTTGCTTCACAAGAGCTGGTCATCATCGCGTACATCTCAGGAGACCCTGTATGGAACAAAGCGCTTCGACATGGTGAAGATCTTCACAGCGTATGCGCTGAGCTGGTATTCCCTGATAAAGCCTGGGAGAAGAATGCTGAACCGGATTGTGCATACTACCACATGAACAATGGAGTAATGGCGAAACAAAAGTGCAAGTGTAAAGGACATAAGCGTATGCGCAATGCAGTGAAGTCAATCAACTTCGGCTTGGCATACGGGATGTCTGAATTTAAACTCAGCTCTCAGTTAAGCATATCTCTGCAAGCTGCTAAGCAGTTGATTCAGGATTACTTCAAAGCATTCCCTGGTATTGGTTCAGCGTTGAACTACCTGGGATACTTCGGTGTAACCCGTGGGTACATTCAGACGCTGGCTCCTTTCTTTAGAAAACGCTGGTTCCCGTACTGGCGTTATGCCAAGGGTAACATCAGCAGTCACGTTTCGAAAGTACAATATGACCCAACACTGGGTTCTATTGAACGAGCTTCAAAGAATCAACCCATACAAGGCACAGCAGCGGATATCACCAAACTCTCGCTGCTGATGTTGTACTGGAAGAGGCACGAACCGGAGTGGGAGGATAGAGTAAAGCTGGTGATGCAGGTACATGATCAGAATACTGCTATCAGCAAGAAAACCGCTTCCAAAGAATGGTTCACTGTCATGGATGATACTATGAAAGAGGCCGCCAAATTTGTCATTCCAAACGGGTTATTAGGATGTGAAACTACCATATCACCTGTGTGGACAAAATAAAATTGCATGAGCGTTCTTAAAATACAATTCTGGGTGATACCCGGACTTCGACGTCAGGACATGCCAAAGACTGACAATATATCTTCCGCTAACGTGAAATCCATTTGTGACGCAGTGTGTATATACCTTCAGATTCCATTTCCACTTCTTATAACTAAAAGCCGTAAGAGAGAGCTCGTAAGAGGGCGGTATATTCTCATGAGAATGCTCAGACAATATACCGCTCTTTCTCTAGCTGAGATAGGAAACTGTGCCAAGGATCAAACCGATCCGAGAAAAGGAAAAGATCACACTACAGTTATTCATGGGCTTAAAGCTATTCAAAACGAGATGGACACGAATCCCAACATCCGACACCTGGTAATGGAGCTCGAGTTCACAATAGAGCAGGAGACTGTACTAACTTCACCTACTAACCGTCAAATCTAAGACCATGCTTGAAGAATTGAAAAAACCCGACATTACGAGAGAAGAAGAACATTTTCGCAACAGACTTATCCTGATGCTTGTTACCCAGCGTTTGGCACAGGTAATGATAAAAGCTTTCCAGGATACGGCGATGGTTAGAGATCACTCTGAGTTGAAACCTGTTAAAAGGTTCTCTCAGGAAGTGTACGTCAAGATCAACTGGTTTTATACCACTCTGAAAAAGACAGCTGGCCCCAATGCTGACTTTCTCGATGAAGAGCTTGATCTTGAAGGGGACAAGGTGAACAACATCGGATCTGCTATCGATGCGATTGCTCTGTCCAGCAAAAATATGGACAACGAAACCAACCTGCTTACCTCATCTACATTCCGCAAGGAAATGTTCCGTAAATGCTGGTTTGCCGCTCAGGGATTAACCTATACTCCTGAGTTGATCGATGACATTCAGAAATTCGAAGATTGGTACGAACAACAATTCCAATAACACACCCAAACAACTATCTCATGGTAACAGAAATTTCTGCTGCTCCTGTCATGTCTACGGAGCAACAAGCAGTACACGATGAATCCGTGAATTACATCACGGGTAAAGATACCAGACACGCCATGAAAGTACTCATTGGGTATGCTGGTACTGGTAAGACATTTACAACGGGTATGATCATTGCAACATTGAAGAAGCTCATGGAGGACAATCTCTTTGGTCCTTCTTATCGGATTGCAATGTCCGCCCCAACCCATAAAGCAGTGAGAGTGCTAAAGAAATTCGCGCCATTCCCGGACGTAGAATTTGCTACTATCCATTCATTGCTGGGTCTGCGAGAAGTCGTAGACGAACGTACTGGTAAGATCTCCTACGAGCCATCGAAAGATGAAGAGGACCGCCCACGTATTACAGAGTACAACGTACTGTTCATTGACGAAACTTCTATGCTCTCCGCTGAACTGTTCAAGTTGATTCTGCCTTATGTGAAAAAGGGTCAGATAAAACTGATCTTCCTTGGCGATCCGGCTCAGATCCCGCCAATAGGCAAGACCGATACTATTCCTTTCCAGGAAGAAGGTCGCGCTACCTATAACATCGGACTGATGACACTGTCTGAAGTCCGCCGGCAGGCCCACGATAACCCAATCCTGGAATACGCTACCCGTATCCGGCAGGTGTATAAAACTGCACCGAGCATTCCTGTAGCCACTTCAATATTTGAAGGACATGGGATTGAATGTATGCGGGCTGACCAGGAGAAAGAAATCCGTACAATCATTCAACAGTATTTCGGTTCTCCACAGTTTGCTGAGGATCCGGACTACATGAAGATCATTGCCTACCGTAACACCGTGGTCAATGCCTTCAATAAGATTGCCCGGGAAGAGATCTACAAAGGTCAGGAACTGCAGTTCATCAAAGAAGGAGAGAAACTGATCATGGATAAGTCCCTGGTCCTCTCCACTAAGCGGGTACTGCTCAGTACCAATCAGGAGATCGATGTGGATCATTTCACGATTGACACCAGTGACTATGATTACCTGGGAGCTGAAGAGGTTGAAGGAACAATCATTGCTGAACTGAAATCCGACGCATTCAAGTACTATAACACATTTGTGAACTACTTCGATGTGGACGGTAAGCAGAAGGTTGCCAACATTCGTATCGCTCATGAAGATGAGATTGTACGGATTGATGGTATGGTTAATCACCTGAAGAAGATGGCGATGAAAGTACCGATGGGGAATCCTCTGCGCGGTAAACTGTGGAGGGAGTTCTATAAGGTACAGCGCATGTTCGCTCAGGTGAAGTACAATTATGCTATCACTGCTCACAAATCCCAGGGATCCACGTACGACAATTGTATGATGATTGAGTGGGACATCAATAACAGCAGCAAAGTTGAAGAACGTAACCGCATCAAGTATGTGGCTGCAACCCGGGCAAGAAACAGATTGTTCATCGTAAATTGATCGTAATGGATTCGCTTATAATTGCAGCAGTTGCTGCGACATTGTATTTTATTCCACTACTGGTTGGGCTATATCTGCTCAAGAAGATTCTCGATTGGGACTCTTCCGGATTTGACCATCCGGTACTGGATGTTCCCAAGCTTACCAGACTCGCTTTATACATCCCATTAGTAAACTGGTTTCTGTTATACTTCCTCGGAGAAGATTGGGGAGATATACGTCGACGACAGAGCGAAGCCCGAAAGATCCTCAAAGATCTGGAGAAGAAACTTACTGATCCGCAGGTTAAAGCTCAGTTGAAGGAAATCATAAAAGAATTCAAATGAATGCAACACAAATTGCTGAGACGAAGGCTGCCTTACAGGAGGCTTTTCGTACTCAGTGGTACAAACACAATTGTGTGGGTACCCTTGCTGGAGCTACCGGTTTCGGTAAAACCAAGCCGGCCATTGATGAGATGATGAAGCAATGGAGGATGTACAAAGCTGACTTGATAAAAGAGTCAGAAGGTTGGATATTCATGTTCCCGCTTCGTGCGCCTTCAATCTTCCTGGCAGTACCAACGGAGAAGCTCAGGGATGAAGGTTGGCCGGATGAAGTTAGATTCTGGTACGGCGATGAAGGGATGGAAATGTGGGATACCTGTGTGGAAGCACAATGTTACATTTCTCTTCACAAGATTCGCAATAAGCACTTCAGTCTGGTGATAATGGATGAGATTCATAACATCACCATTCTGTCGAATCTGTTCTTCAAGCAGAATACCTACACTGCGGTTATGGGTCTCACAGCTACTGTACCGGATGCTAAACGTGATCCGGATAAGCATCTCATCATTCAGTCCATCGCCCCGGTAGTCTTCGTGTACACACTCGATCAGGGTGTGGAGGATGGCACTGTGGCAGACTTTAGAATCAATGTGGTGTATGCTACACTAGATGCAGTAACCCGGAACATCACAGCAGGTACCAAAGCAAAGCCTTTTCTGACAACAGAGAAAGGTCAGTATGAATATCTGAGTACGAAGATCGATAAGATGTTTGTACAACAGGGACAGTTAAAACAGTCCATACAGCAACCATTTGCGGATCCTTCACTCAGCAAAGACCTGGATAAGCTTGAGACGCGCATTCAGTTCGATCTGCTTGCTCGTACCCGGTTCATCTACAATCTACCGAGTAAAACCCGGCTGGCAGCCAGGATGATGAAACAGCTTGTACCTAATAAGCGTACCATCATCTTTTGTGGGAGTATTGCACAGAGTAAAATCCTGTGTGGTGATGAAGTGTACAACTCCAAGGAAAACACTGACAGCAAGTTTGAGAAATTCAAAGCTGGTGAAGGTCAATTCCTGGGAGTAGTGAACGCTGCGAATAGACTCTTGTTCGCATAAAATCTATTGAATTGCTGGAAACTCCTGAGAGTCTGATAAGCTACAACGTATGGATGAAATATACCAAAGCGTGAACGCCGAAAATTATCAGAATTGGACAATCAGCAGCCAAGCCTCGAACAGAGGAAGGTTCAGAGACTATCCCGTAAGGGAGTACTGCAGAATAGTGAAATTCTGTGGGAAGCGGTAGATATGTTGTATACTATGCCCTATTGTTTCACAACGGATGCATACAACATAATGATATAGTCCACTATTTACGGAAACGTAAAACAAAGACCGGAGGGTCACAACATCGCTAACCTCGATCAGGCATTAATCGTACAGGTGAACAGCAACGAACGGCATCTGGTGCAACGCATCGGTCGTGCTGTGCGTGCCCGTGAAGGACATGTAGCTGACATCTGGATTATCTGTGTACGAGGTACGGTAGATGAGAAATGGGTTGAGAAAGCCTTGACCAATTTCAACAAAGACAAGATATTTTATCACGACTCTTCAATGTTCAACACATGATAACTATCGAAACCCGGACGAGTAAAGAAATCAGAGTTCCCAGGAATACCCGTAGGCTTGTAAAGAGTGCAAACAAATATGTTACCCTGACTCGAAAAGCCAATGGTAACATTTTCGTGTTCAGCCGGAAAGCTGTATCCATTGCCAATGATGGGACTGTAAATGACCCAATGATTGACACTAACTGGTTGGAACTCACGCCGGAAGAATTGAAAGAAATAGTACAGAAAATTGGCCTGAAAATAACCTGATTTTTGTATCTTAGATACCCATCTTTCGGGTACAAATTCAACAAAACAAACCCATGAATATCACAGAAGTAGCTGAGTTTTTGGTCGCCAATGGGTATGCTTATTGTCTGAAGGGTACTTACAAACTCACTACTAAGTTTCACCGTGATCTGAAGGCTGTTGTGAATGCACCAGCTGTAACAAAAGCGTTAGCACTGGCAGTTACAACTGACTGGGAGCAAATGTACAAGCAGTTCATTATCGATGCCCGGGTGCCTGCCAGAGGAGAAGGAAAGTTTGGAGATACTTACAGTACCAACAAATATAGTGAAGGCGGCATGAAGGCATTTCGTAAGGCAATCGAATCCGGTTACACTTATGAGATGCTGGTCATGGCTACTGCATTGTACTACAAGAGTGGTATACGCATGAAGCAAGCCATTGGTCGCTACATGGAAGAGGGTGCCTGGAAGTCAGATTATGATGCCTTGGCAAGGAGTGCAGAAGAAAACCGCGTTTCAGAACACATCAAAGAAACAACTGATGACGGACAGTACACCTTTACTAAATTGGGATAACACAGAAGCTGACCAGGAGATGCAGCTCAAGCTTGATAAGCTTGCAGACTGGCGTAATCTCCCGGACAATCACTTCATTGCTCAGATTGAGAAGGCCAGAACTGGCACCAACATCGGTTTAAACAATGGTCTGCCCTCTCTCAGCAATTACATTTACGGAACACACAAAGGTCGGTACTACCTCGTTGGTGCAGATAGTGGAGTGGGTAAAACCACACTGTCTGACTTCATGTACATCTACAATGCGTACAAAAGTGCCAAGCTGATGGGTAAGCCGTTGTATGTGTTCTACTATTCATTCGAAATTTCACTGGAAGAGAAGAAGGCTCGCTGGGTGAGCTATTACCTCAAGACACAACTGAACATTTCTTTATCACCGGATTATATCCAGGGACGTATCCCGGGCATGATGGTTACCGACCAACACATGGATTTGATTCGGATGGCCTATCTGTTTGTGGAAGAAATGATGCAGTATTGTCACATGGTAGTGATAGAGGACCCGGTGCATCCTACGAAGATCTTCAATAACCTGATCGACCATCACTACGATCAGATTGGCACAGTACTTCGCCACGAGGCCTATGATCCTGAGAAGAAGGGAAGAAAAGGTGCGATCTATGGCTGGAAAGCGAAAGAAGGAAATGAGGACGCCATCACTATGGTTATGATTGACCACATTGCCCTACTCATGAATGAGCAGGGCTTTGACACTAAGCATACCATGGATCTGATGAGCAAGTACCTGGTCACATTACGCAATCTGTTTGGACTTACCGGAGTGGTAATCCAGCAGTTCAACACGGACATCACATCAACCTTCCGGATGAATAAGAAGGGAGACAATGTGATTACCCCGCAGCGTATTGACTTCGGGGACAGTCGTTATACCTTCCGGGATGCCAATGTGGTACTGGGGATGATCAAACCAGCTATCTATGAACTGCCATCGTATCACAAGTACGACATCACTAAGCTGGACCAGTGCTTCATCGGATTGCATCTGATGAAAAACAGACACGGTCCTTCTCAGCGTATGTTACCGCTGTTCATGGATGGGATGACAGGTGTCATTGAAGACATTCCTCTTACTCCAACAGTAGAGATAGCCATGCAACCATATTATGACCGGGTGGTTGAGATGGAGAAAATATCCCGGTCATTCAGACCCAAGTAACACTATGGCAACAGTAAAATTACCGGAAGCACCCGTCAAAGCATCGCGTATATCCCCTAAGATTGCGGTGTTCTATGGGTTGCCCAAGGTAGGAAAGACAGAAGTATTGACTCAGCTACCGGGCTGCCTGATCCTCGATACAGAGGGTGGGTCCGAGATGTACGATTCAATGCGCCTACCGATTACCTGTACCGCTGACCTGATCGATGTCTGCAACGCCATCATTGCAGAAGGACAGAAAAGGCACGATGCCGGTAAACGCGGTGATGACTTGTTTCCATACAAGTACATCGCCATTGACACACTGGATAAGCTCGAAGAGTTTGCAGAGGTGTCTGCAACTGTAAAGTACAAGAATACCACCATCGGTAAGAACTACACAGGGAAATCTGTGCTGGAACTGCCTAATGGCGGAGGGTACTATTACGTCAGGAATGAACTGATGGATCTAATCAACAAGGTCTCAGAAGTTTGTCCCAGGCTGATCCTGATCACACACGTGAAGGAGAAACTCCTTGACAAAGGTGGGGAACAAGTCAAAGTGAATGACATTTCTCTCACCGGTAAAATGGGTAGCATTGTATGCGCTAAAGCAGATGTTATCGGTTACCTGTATCGTATTGCCGGTCAACCCGGCCTGAAAGTCAGTTTTGAGACTCTCGAAAGCACCGTAATGGGTGCGAGAGTGAAATACCTGGCTGGTCAGAAATTCGATTTCGACTGGAATAAGATCTACGTCGATTAATTCACTGCCCGTTTTGTCTGTACTATTTTAGAATCCGAAATTCCTGCAACAACAAAACTCGAACAACTATGTCATTAGACTTTTTGAAAAACATCAAAATTGATGAGCCGGTAATTGTAAAGAGAACTGGCGGTGGCGGACGCAAGAAGGATTGGAATCCTATTGGTCTGCGTCTGCGCGTGCGGAAAGATGGCAGCATTTTCCCGTCCCAGGATCTGGTAACCAGATTCGCACTGGAGTACGGTAATAAGCCTGCCGAGAAAGAAAAGCCCACAGGAAATGCTTTGGATATCTTCAAGGGAAGTGATTTTCAGCCCTTCAGTGGTAATGCAATGCCGCTGTTGTTCGTAAACGTGACACCGAAATCTGACCTGAAGGTGGATGTATTCGGTTCTACCACGTATAACGAAGATGGCACGCCGAAGTCCTCTGTAATGGACCAGGGAGCTGCTACCTATGGTAAAGCTGCTCTGATCCCCATGCTGCAGGATGTATACGGTATCGTGCTGGATGATACAAAACCGTTCGTTGACCTGGATTTCCTGGGTATGGACGGTGTAGAGGCTACGCAGTCTTTTGAGCTGCCTAATGGTCACAAAGTGTGCTTCGTCCCTAAGGAAGTGGCCCGTGGTGATAAGAAAGGTGAGATGACTGTATCTCGTCGTGAGAACCCGCTGTTCTTCGTGCTGTACCCGGTACAGCCCACTGAAGCCGAACTGAGCAATGCTGCAGCCAACCTGGCTGAAGGCGACGATCAGGAACCGGTTGATCAGGAGAATGCCGCAGCGATGGTACAAGCCGACTAACCCGTCGTTTGATATACAGAGCGCTCTTCGAAAGGAGAGCCTCTTTTGTCTTAGAACTCACTAAAACCCTCATATATGATCGGAGTTGGTATTAACAAAGATGTGATCGTAACCGGTGCTGCATTCTCGGAAGAAACGCCAGGGAAAGCACGGTTAGCACTCACATTCGACTATGCAGCAAACGTAGATCCGTCAGCGGTTGATAAACCGAAGGCAAGTGTATTTGATCAGCTGCAGACCGCAAAGGTAGAAGACAATGGTAAGAAAGGTACTACCATCAACTTCTTCCCGTTCAAGGTGCCCACAGGCCCGAGGAACGAAACTAAAACAGAAGACGAGAAGATTGAGATGGTCAGCAATGACATGCTCAAACTGAAGAATCAGCTGACTCAGCTTCTGGAAGTGTACCTGACCACTAACGACATCAAGTGGGAACCGTATTACAATACCGGTATCGATGGTAACAACTACCGTGCAGCCTTCATGGACAATGATCAGCTCGCAAAAGTGTTTGCCAATTATGGCCACCAGTTTGTGAAAATGATCACTCCGTTCATGAACAAGCCGGAGTTTGCCCTTCGCCTGAAACTGGTTCGCCAGAGCAAGGAGAAGCACTATGCTACCATTCCCGGTATGTTCCTGTCGGAGCGTCCGTATGTTGACCTGATGCTGGTAACTGATGAGCAGACCAAAGTGAAGTTCAGTGACTGGGAAATCAACAATGGTTTGAACGACCCTAAACCGGTTGCGCAAGCCCAGGCTGATAACAGTCACATGCCTCCTACTGACGGCGCACCGGCAGCTGGTGCGAGCGTATTTGGTCAACGTCAATAACTGAACAATGGATGAGTTTCTCTTGAATGAGGAAGATGTCCTGCAACATGTTGATGAATATACATTGTACTGTCACTACCTGGGGTTTACCCCGGATATACACATGAAGTATAACTCACCAATCAGACTGGATGATAATGATCCATCCTTCGGAATATTCCCTTCCCGGTACATTGCCGGAAGGGAATATCTCTGGAAGGATCAGGCTAAAGGTCTTCATGGGGATATCTTCAAATTAGTCCGCCTGATTCTGGAAATGCGCTGGGGCTCATGCAGTCGTTATAAAGCCTTGGCACATATCAAAGCGGAATTCGGGTTAGGGCCAGCACTTTCTGACAGTCCACCTGTTGTTATACAACGGTACGTACCCGTTCCTCAGAGTCCTATGCTCATCAAAGTGAAGAGTAAACCTATGGATGCGGCTGATCTAAGATTCTGGAAGCAATTCAATATTGATCAGGTACTTCTCGATATGTACAATGTGCGCTCCATCAGTTGCTATTGGACATACGCTGAACAGTCTATACCAAAGTTTCCAAAAGTACTCGGATACTCTTACTACATCGGTGGAAAGTACAAGCTGTATTTCCCTCTCGATAAGAAGGAGTTCAAGTTCCGTAATGACATGACTCAGGAACAACTGGAAGGCTTCGATCAACTGAAGTACGACCAGGAGTTACTCGTCATAACCAAGTCATTGAAAGATGTGATGACCCTCAGAAGCTTTGGCTACGAAGCTGTAGCTCCCAGAGGTGAGTCTATTCTTGTACCCTCAGAGTATCTACGATTCTTTGAAGGAAAGTACAAGCGGATAGTACTGCTTTTTGACAACGATGGTAAACACCGGGCAGAGGAGTACAGTTACCAAAAAGTGTGGATCCCTAAGGAGAGCGGAGAGAAGGATTTATCCGACTTCTGCAAACACTATGGACCACAGGCTTCCCAGGAACTCTTAAAACAGTTGTTATGCCCAAGATGACCAGAATAGAAATTGAGCAGGCACTGGAAAAGAAATATCGAAACAAGATTGTGACGTTCATCAACGTACGGAACAAAGAAGTTACCGGTAAAATTCACAGTATCACTTGCTGGGTCCAGGAGGGTGAACCAATGGTTATACTCAATCTGGACAAGGAACGATACGAGGTTGACCTCAATTACTTCCTCGAAAACACCGATTTACATGGCAATACATCAGGAACAGATACAGGAGATTCAGGGGTTCGATAAAGAGATCGAGCAGAGTGCCATGGGTATGATCCTTGACAATCTCCAACAGTACCAGTACCAATACCCGCAGAAATCAACTGTGCGTGAACTGGTTTCTAATGCCCTCGATGCAATTCGAGAACGACATATTGCCCTCTCTATCTTGTCAGGGCAAGCCAAAGTCGAAGACCATTTTATTACCAGACAAGAAGCACTGTACAAAGATTCGAATTTTGATCCTTCCTATTATGATACGAAGTGGCTCACAAATCACAGTCCTCTCATTGATCCGAACAAAGTCTATGTAACCTACGTGGACGGTGGAGATCGTGAGAAGGATAAACTGCTGATTGAAGACCATGGAGTAGGTATGGGCGGTAAACGTCTGGAAGGATACTTCAAGCTCGGATTTAGTACAAAGCGTAACACCAAGTCAGCACTTGGTAAATTTGGGATCGGAGCGAAAGCGGCACTCGCCACTGCTTCATCCTATATCATGACCACCAGGTATAACGGAGAAGAGTACAAGTTTCAAGTGTACTCACATCGTATATCCTCAGTGGTACCGGAGCTCAACCTTGAGACCGGTGAACGAAACAAATGCCGTACATTAAGCAATGGTGCTGTAGTTTACTACCGCACTACTGATAAACCTAATGGTACAAGCATAGAGGTGGAGTGTAAAAAGCACCACCGGCAACTGTACATCGATGCTGTAAAGAGTCAGTTGTTATACTTTGACAATGTTGAGTTCCGCATCCGTAATTCAAGCGGAGGAACTGATATTATACCGGTTAAAGCGGACATTTTATATGAAGATGACCACGTTATCCTGAGTGATAACACGCAGTACTCTAAGCCTCACATGCTGATCAATAAAGTCAACTATGGCAATATTGATTTCCGTGAACTGGAGCTGGAGGACATGCAAGGTAACATCGGCATTAAAGTGGACGCAGAAGAAGTTACTGTAAACCCGAGCAGGGAATCACTGATCTGGAATGAACATACGCGGGAAACCGTGGTGAGAAGTTTCAAGAAAGTGGTAGACATTGCCGGGGGGATGATCAGCGAGCAATTACAAGAACGTGACTTCCTGAAATGGGTCGTTGCCTGTTCTCAGGTATCAGGTCGTTGGTCAGGTAGCAGTACAATCCTTGGACGTCTGTCCAACATCGTAGACATCAGCTCAGCTAAGGTAAAGTACTCGCAGGATCCAGAGATTATATACAACTATGACCTCTTCAAAGGGATTAAGATACGTACCAATCGTCTCTCTGTAAAAAGAGAAGGCAGCGTTGAAAAGTACACAGTAGAGCGAGAACGCACAACAATGACTGATTTGGCCAGTGGGATGAGTATGTTCATCAAGGTGTCTCCTACCAGTTTTGCCAGGGATAAGTACATGCTCAAGACAACACACCCGGAAGGCTTCATCACTATCGAGGTTCCTTTTAAAACAGGAGAATTCCAGGTAGGTGAAGAAGAGGCCGTAGGTGAAATTACCAATGATACTGAAGCCACAACTGAGCAAGAGTTCTTCTTTGCTTCTAAAGCTTTCGTACGCGAGACTGCCAAAGCAAATAAGATGTCTGTGAAAGAGTTGACTGAGTACGTGAAGAAGATTTCAGTACACATCAACAACTCCACAGAAGGTATTCCCTACGACTCTGTGATTGTACCTGAAGACTTCGATGCTCGTGATACAGTAGACACTGAGACTTCTGAAGCTAAGAAAAGCCGTGAGGCCAGACAAGCTTTGACTGAAGGGCAATTTCCAATCTTCACACTTCGTGTATCTGATCAACGTGGTAAGACCTACGAGTGGCAAAAGCTTGCTGTAAGCGTATCTACAGTTGACAGCTGGGATAATGAGGAGATTTTCTATGCCTCGGATAAACCGGTGGGTACTGAGAAAGTACAAGATCGTATTCCACTGGAGTCTGATCTGTTGCACCTCGCTGGTATGCTTACCAGACCTGAGGGGGGCATGGGGAGGTACCATTCTTTACACGCTCGCCGTAATAATGACCCAAAATTTGCTGCTCAACAAGATGCTGCAAGAAATCATGGTGTAACAGCTAATGAGGGAGGCAAATGTACTCACTACTTTGAAGTTGGGGACTACAAGCCCAAAGTGAAGCTGGTAAAAGTAGCTCAGGATAGGGTGCAGTACTTTCTCGACTTCAAACATATTCACAGGTTCTTCCTGGACATCAAAAACAAGACACTTACTATGAGCAACGCTTTAATCCGTTGGAATACGGCCAGACTCATCAACGACAAGATCGGTGAACTGGAATTTCTGACTAACTTTGAGATGTTCCATGGAAAGTATGCCAGATGGTACGAAGAACTGGATGAATATCGTGATCAGTATTTCCGTGACATCAATGTGTCTGCCAGGGTAGGAATTCAATCCGATACGGTCAGTTCCCTGGTCAGTCACTGTGATAAGGTACTGACCTTCCAATTGATCTGTCGTGAGAACCGTGATCATCCGGAAGTGATTGCAGAAGCAGCTCAGGAGATGTTCAATCCGCAGCAGACTATCACTGATGGGCATGCGGTTGACATCAAGTTCTATGACATGCTTCATGAACTGCTTGACTGGGCTCGTCCGGTGAAAGTACTGCTCAATGAAATGGGTGTACTCACTAGAGAAACTGAGATCGATGCTGAGCTGGAGCATGAGATTCGAAATTACATGACGTACAAGGATGTACCAATGTCCTAGTGCGCAATTTGATAACCAATAAACACGAACAATGATGATCATTGTAAATCGTATTGATGACACTATCACGGGGAGTTTGAACGGGGAACCGTTCGGCGTATCCTTCGATGATACCAAGTACAGCCTCATGAAGGAACTGGAAGCCAAGGCCAATTCAGCTACCAGCATGGAGGATCTCAAAGCCGTGATCGCGGAGTTTGAACCTCTGACCAAGGAGTCGTACAAAGAACTGGTAGAAACGGTGTGCCCTTACGTGCACGTGAACAAGCACACCAACAAGTTCTATCTGAAAACAAAAGATCGCATCTCTTCCAAAGCGCTGCCGAAGCCCTTTGTTGACCGGATCCTGACATCCGTAGACAAGAAGATCGATGTGATGCCTCTGGTGAAAGCCTGGACCCGTTTCCTGCGGAATCCCAATTACAATGATAAGAAGGCACAGCGGTTTGCCAATTATATCAACAAGCTGTACACCAATCAGGAATTGGTAGCCAAGTTGGTGAATCAGGGGTTGTCCCATGAAGTAGCTACACAACGTGCTACTACATTCCAGACTCCTATTACACAGGAAGGTCTGTTGGTAACCTACAAGGTTTCCAAAGAGATTGACTGGAAATATGAGCTGGATGCAGACGGTGAGCCGATCAAGAAACCTCGCTATGATGCTGAGATCGATGACATCAGCGGAGCCATCACTTACAAAACACCTGAGCATGTGGAAGATCGGATCTTCCAACCAGCTGTACAAGGCCAAGATGGTGATGAGTTCTTCTGCGGTGACAAGAAAGGTCATGTGATCAAAGTGGGTAAGGTACATTTCCTGGAGAATTGGGGTCAGGTCAATTGCAACGATGAACAAAGTTGTGTGGAAGGTCTGCACTGTGGTAACCTGGATTATATCCGTGGGTACCAACACGATGACACCATCACGCACAACATCTTCGTCGACCCGATGGATATCGGCGCGTTGACTGATGATGGTACTGGTGCACTTCGTGTACGCAGGTATTTTGTGTACGCTTCATTCGCTGGTGTGAATCGTGGTATCTACCATTCTTCCAGCTATGCGGCCATCACAGATACTGAATTCCAAAGTATGCTGAACACAGCCATCACTGAAACCGGTGAACTGAAAGAAGCAGCTGACACTGAGTTAGCTGAAAAACAGGCATTGATCTAAACCTACAGCCCGTATGGCAGGAAGCAGAGCGAGGCGGAACAGATCCGCCGGGAAGGATTGGGAGTTGAAGGTGATCAAACTGCTGAAAGATCGTCATCTCTATCCTCATGCAGTCAGTACCCGTAGCGAAAGCCGGAATCTGGATGCCATGGGGATAGATATTGTCAACAAGAATGAGATTCAAGTTGGCATGATGCAGGATTCTATTCAGTGTAAGTCTATGACAAAGCCTGTTTCATACCCCAAATTACTCGCAACAATCCGTGACGCAGGAAGACCTGGTCCGGTTGTTTTTCATAAGCAGACCGGGCTGAGCGAGGGCCCGAAGTCAACTGGTAAAGTATTCAGATCACGTGATGATTTTGCAATCACATACCTCGATGATTTTATCAATCTCATGGCTTGCCGTGCTGTACTTCAGAAACTCTCTGATCGTATTGGTACTGACGAAGCCGCGATGAAGATATTCAAAGAGCTGTGCGAGCATCATGGCGTAAACCTATAAACCAACGGCACCCTTCGGGGTGCCACTTTTTACCATGAGAACAGCATTAATAGACGGTGACAGCATATTGTACATTCTGGCTTGGACACATAAGGACACCAACGATGAACCGTTGTTGATCGAAGCTGTCGATCAGTTTGTACGCTCTATTCTTCTGGCTACTAATAGTCAGCGGTACATTGGTGCTCTTGGGCATCCTACTGTGAAATGTTTCAGGTATGAACTCGCCAAGTACAAACCGTATAAAGCTACCCGGAGAGAGAAGGATGAGCATATGATAAGGCTTGAGCCAATCATTCAGGCTCGATTGAGAGGTCACTGGGGTTTCATCAGTTACCCTGGGCTTGAAGCTGATGATATCGTGTCGCTTGCAGCTGAAATGTACCCTGATGTGGTTATTTGTTCTCCGGACAAAGACCTGAGGCAGATTCCTGGCACTCACTATGACTATAAGAAGTCTGAGTTCGCTGAAATCGCACCAAATCAGGCAGACTATCTGTTCAACTACCAGATGCTGGTAGGAGATGTAACAGATAATGTTGCCGGATTACCTGGTATCGGTCCTAAGAAAGCAGAAGAAGCGTTGAACAAGACTGACCTGACTGTGTCCTTCTATGAGCAGACCGTGAGGGAGATGTACTCAAAGTACTTCGGCAACTACTACGGGAATGTTATCTTTGAAGAGAACAAAAAGGTACTCGGCCTGTTGAATAAAGAGGGATTTCCACACCCGGAATATCTGGAAGTGGAGTACATTATCCAGAACGCAAAAAGATCTGCAGACTGAAACACGCTGACTAAACCCACTATATGCCTTCAGAATTCGTAAAAGTGTTGGGGGAGCATAACCTGAGTACATACTTCTTGTTACCTCTGGCACAATTGAGTAAGTTTAGTTTTGGTGACAGTAATTTTGTTGAGAGTTACGTTACCCCTGATGGTAGCACTCTGATTGTAGAACTTATTGATCTCAATCTGAGCCCGGATTTCAGTGCACATCCCGAGTTCTTGCGTGAAGAGAGCGGGCAAAACTGTTTCATGTACTTCGAACTTTCCAAAAGGTGGCAACCGGATTTCGAAATGTTCAAGCTGGGTAAGTACAGCCAGATGAGCTACGAGGCAAAGATTATGATCTACCAGTTTTCACAACTGGTGTATCGTAGTATTTCTGCCGATGGACGTGAAATAATCGACGCACGTTTAAGAGCTTTGACCAAGGATCGTGTACTGAGAGAGAAATGGGAAGCAGAACTGGGTTTGAATGAGAGAGGGAATACTCCTTTACCAGAAGACCTGGAACTGTTGGACATACCTTCGGAAAGATGTTTCAGAACTGTATGAATACACCCGGTGCCTAACGGCACTGGGTTTTTTTTATTGTTGGGCCTACCGCTTAGTACAGAGATACCTCAGCTTGCCAGTACCCCTCCGGACAAATATTCTCATCATCACGAAGCTTCGACCACAGGCTACAGCCACAGCTGCCACAGTAGTATACAGAATCTGGTAGATTCTCTCCTTTCGATTCTATGCCGGCACTGGTTAGCTGCTTCTTACGCGGACATGCATCACATATAGCTATGCGACGCAGTACAAGGGATTGTACATCGCTGGTTGCTCTCTGTAGCATTGCCCAGCTTGCAGCGATTTGAGTTAATGTCATATCCTGTTAAGCGTACGTACCATTCCCTCGAGTTGGGCGAATGAGTAAGGATTTACTGCACCGGGTCTGACATCCCATTTACTGATGGCAAACCGAAGGAGTAACAGTACGTTGATTTTGTTGCAACCGCAGATGTTGACCATGCTGTACATACGTTTCAGGTAGTCTGAATACGCATGCAGTGACAGCTTGGAATCAGCTGTAGCACGATGTTGTTGAATTTCGAGTACAGAAAACATAGTTGCAAATTTATGGTTGTTTACGAGCGAATACTTTTTTGACCCGGGCCAGGTACTTCTCCCTGTCTTCTATACCGATGAATCCACCGTTGATAGCCTTCACAATCTTTCTCCACTCATCACGCTCAGCCTCATCATTCAACCCTTTGAGAACTGAGAAGAACCAATAGGCGCTATCCAAGGCATACAGGTCTGTGGTTCGTACCATCGCAGTTACCTGTTCTACTGTAGCTGTAGTGCCATTCTTTTTGTTCAGGTACTTCTGGTATGCCTCAAAGGTACTACGAAAAGTGAGACCGATGAAACCGGCACCACGATAATCATACCCATCGTTAGTCCCTGGGCGATTACCGTATTTCCCACCGTATTTGAAGTTTCCCAGAGCTACCGGATTGCGTGCGTACTTCCTGGCGTTGTCGTTTGGGATGTACGGACGCCGTTTGGTTTCAGAGAAGGTACTGGGCCAGATCTCAGCCAAACGCTCTGGCCGGTAATACAGATCCTCCGACTTGTGTTCGTACTCTCCCGACTCTTGTGTTACATTAGCCAGGAACTCCTCGAACTCATCGAGAGTGTCGATTCCGTACGTAGGAGCGATTTTATTATGAAGAGCAGCAATTTCAGCGGCTCTGGTGGCTTTCAGTTTAGGAGCGATCTCCCGCAATTCCTGACCGGTAATCAGTATCATAACTTGTCGAGTTTAAAGGTCATTTCATGTGGTGCTGGCCGATTACCTCCGAAGAACGGCCCCAGCAACACGCTAAACCATCCTGGCCTCTTCTTGAAAGGTACCATTACCTCTCCCAGTACTACATCATTATCTGTCTGCGAGATGTTGATGAGGTAATACTTGTCTCTCACTATAATCTTGCAGTTATAGTTCCGAAAGCACACAACTTCACAGATCTTCTGGAAGTCCCGTACTCCACTAGTGTACCAGTAGGCGAGTATTTCAAATTTGTTGATGTCAGGATTGAATCTGTACCCAATCCTTATACTATTCTTGTGAACTCCCCATGGAGTGGCGGCTACACCAAAAAGCTTGTTCACGTCCCACTGATCTTCTGTGCCGAAAGTGTACTTACAACTAGTGCCGAACCATAGTTTGCGTACAATCTCTTTTGGATTGAACAGTAAAGGAAACCAGCCCAGCCAGTAAACCGGCCGGGCTCTATGATTTCCTCTTTGAAAGTTAAACGTCATGGGATGTCAGCAATTCCACGTAAGTCAAAATTGAACCCACAGGCCCAACATAGGCCAAGGATCAGTAACCCAAACCAGGCAACCTTGGCAGAAGCCGGCCATGCTAACCTGATACCGAAGAAGAGGATCAACCAGGATCCGAAGATACAGAGACCTCCTGCGATGTTGTCAAAGCTCGATGCTCTCTCGGCAAAAGCTTTCAGATACGTGTTGAAATTAAACACCGCCATTCCGATAAGCACGGTGACAATTCCGGATACGATAAGAAATACCCGGTTCTCTTTAATGTCTACCTCCCATTGAGAGGTTGGTTTCTTTGCGTTCATGTTGTACTTTTTTTACGGCGTAATAAAGCCAGAGGATTGAATCCTTTCCACCAGGCTAATGCCGCAAGCCCGGCAAGGACTAAGAGTACCCAGAGGATTAAGTGCGGAATCAACACAACGAAGTTTCCCTTTTCTCTGGCCTCCTTATCGACCCTCCATTTATGGTCAATCTGATATAACATTTTCCACTTAGAAATCTCTGCGGCTGATTTAGCTGACTCAATACTGTCACGCACCATTTGTACCACAGGTTGTATGTCAGTTAACCTAGCATCTACCTCTGCACGAAATTTCTTAGCAGCTGTACTATCCTTCTGCAATTTAGCGATTCGAATTTGCAATTCAGCTGCGTAGTCAAAAAGACTTTGTGTAGTCTCCAGACAACCCTGCAGCTCAGTCAGTGAAGGAGCATAATGCTCTTGAAGACTGTCTACTATATGTTTAGCCTGTACAGCATCCAGCTCTGGCTTACTATTCTCTTTCTCTTTGAGCAACTCTTTCAGAGCTTCTATGCTTTTTAGAAACTTGGTAGAGTCTGGAGGAGCCACCGGTACACAAGGGAACTTTTCGCGTACAATATCTACGGCAGCCAATGCATGTTTACTGGCCACCGCTTTAGCTACCTGTTTTATAGCTCGGTTTTCTGTGTAACAACCTGCCCCGAAAAGGAGAAGTACCAGAACACTTACCTGTGTTATACGTTTCATGATTTAGTTTCGTCTTTTTTCTCGTCACTTTGCCCTACCTTATCAGCAGCCGCAGCTACGGGATTCTTCTCAATTCCCAGCTTCAGCAAAGTGAGAGCGGGTTTATAAATGTATTTTGCGATCACAGTTTTCTTATCGATCTCATACAGGTTTTCAAAGATCGAAGTTACCTCAATGTAGATTATAAACATCATGAGCCACCCATTAGCTTTTATCAGAAAGGCTTTGGAAAGGTACTCGTTCCCTTCCTGAGGTTTTATCTTATCTGGTATACGCATTGCCACGAATCCGATTACTATGACAGGAATGACATACTGCATCACTTTGATAACAGTTTTTCTGAATCCTTCACTGGTGCGGGCAATCTTTAAAAGTTTGGCTCTGGTTATACCGGTGACAAAGTCCAGTCCTATAGCTGCCCACATAATGGTAAACAGGCTAAAAGACGGAGAAACGAACAGGTCAATCCCCAACAGGATCCCAGACCAGATTAGAGTAGCTTTTGAAAACAGAGTCGATAAAGAAGTGAACATAATATTGAGGTTTACAGATTAAAAGTTATCAACGATATTGGAATTTGAACTTTACCCCTATCAACTTCACTTTTATTCCATCATACTCCCTTGGCACATCAGCTGGCGGGGCGCTGGTAAGGTCGTAAAAGCTTACTGGAGTCCCTGGGGGAACAGACATTAGGAGAGCGTACATTTTCCAGCTTGGTAGGTCTTTAAGGAATGATGTGTCTATATTAATATCCGTGACTATGGTGTTACCGCTAATGGTGTCAGCCGCGTTGGTGGTAACCATCTGACTGATCAAAGTTTTGGTTAAAGAGGCGAAAGTGTTATTGCTTATTGTACCCTTGCCCATCAACCCGGCAAGGTTGTCCACTTGAACAAATGAATTATTTCCTGTTTTCAATACCCGTGTAATCAGGTTCCCGTACATTCTGAATTTCAGCGAATCAAAATTTCCTGTCCATACGGATTTATTAGCATAAATCGCTGGTTCAGTGTTGCCGCCTTCGCCGACTGAATCTATTATATTCTCATAAAAATAAACGGTACCCATACCAAGCGTACCGGCTGCGCCTCTTGCGTTTACAATAGTATTTCTATAAATACTGCCAGTAGCGTTTCCACCTATGAATACACTCCAACGGTGTGAACTCGCATTTCGGTAACCGGTTTGCACTAACAGATTATCATTCACATTTGAACTGATCTGATTAGCAACCTGAATGCCATCTTTTCCGGACTTGAAAACCACGTTAAATTCAGCCCTTAAATTATCGCCCATTAAAGTCCTTCCGCTATTCCCTGCTTGACTTGTACCATTCCAGTCGGTATGACCGAGATACATTCCTTCACTTCCTAATTTATACCCGAAGTTGTGGTGAATGTGAATGTTATTAAACCGGTAATTGTCATAAACAGTAAATGGGTTTGCCGGGTTCGAGTTTTTCTTTACCTGGAACATGTACGTAGAGTTGTGAAATCTCCAACCAGTAAATTCTATATCGTGACCCAGGTTAAGAACAACTCCTGCATTCAATGTATAAACCGGCGTGTCTGTTGAATCGTACGGGTATTGCGAGTTGTCAGCTGCAAAACCGTGCCTGATTCCAGTTCGGCTATGCCATGCACCACCATCGAACTTTAGGTAAGACATTGTAGCACTGTCTCCAGTTGCCAGATACCAGCCTCTTACGCCACCAAGACCTGCCGATACTACTGTGCTGCCTGAGGTATCAGGAACAACGGTTATAGGACAACCCGGACCGCCAGACATATCACCAAGGAAAACCCACTTCCAGAAACCTGTATCGTTATTCGGATTCTTACGTACCACGATAGTATCCCCTCCCATTATACCAGGAAACCAGCCATCTCTCGTGAGGTATGGTACATAGATCTCATCTACTGTGATTCCGGAACCTAAAGTTCCACCGATGTAAAACCGCTGGCCAGGACCTGACCGGCAAGGACGAATACCTCTTTGCATTAAGTCTCTAACCTGAACGTAAATAGTATCACTGTCACTTACTAAACCTTCTGTTACGGTAACTACGTACCCATAAAACCCAGGAACAGTAGCACCACTGACCGAAGTTGTTGCACTCGTTGGATTTATTATGGTAGAAGCGGAAGGATTATCGAACAACGAGACCCAACTATAAGTCGGTGAAGTGGCACCAGTTTGAGTAGCGGTTAAAGAGAATGTTAATGCTGCTCCACTCTGATTGTATGGCACCCAATAATCAGCACCGGCGTTGGCTACAATAGTTGCGCCACCACCGCCTCCGCCGCCTGAACCAGTAGTGGTTGTGTCTCCCTGCATGAGCTGCCACTGTGCCATGGACATATTCAAACCGCCAGCCGGAGTCGTTGTGGTCACCTCCGCATTACTGGTTGTCCAGTTAGTGGTATTGGGATTGTAATGATCATTGAAATTCGAGTGACCTCTTGAACCGAAATTTGTCTGTATATAGTATGACCCAGAATGATTCGTGTTCATGCGGTTCACCCTGGCAAGGGCATCCCTGCCGTCCAGGTCTTGTTGAAAGGAAAGCAAATTGCCTCCGAAGCCTTTTGCTCCGTAATCTGCAAAATTATCCAAAAGGTTAGGGTATGGACTTAGATTATTTGGTATCACGCCACCACTTTCGACTACTGATGTAATTCTAAAGGCTCTTGTATAAGGGCTACCCGCATCACTCATTACTTGTGTAGTTGACATCCATCCACCCATACTTAGCCCAGATAAGTGAACCGCTCGTCTTTTTATGCGCCACCTACCGAGAATTGAATTTATTCTTGTTTCTACAACAGAAGCCCCTTGCCATGCAGCAGCAGCTTGAACCACAATTATAATAGGATGGTGAGTCCCAGATGGTAATACAACCGAGCCATCCCACCTGGCTCTACTAATCCAGTACCCGTACCCGTTTATGCTTAGTTTTGCTGTATCAGTTCCTACCTCTCCAAGCCCCCCGAAATCAATCAAACCCTCTGTACTATCGGTAGAGTAGTCGTGGTTCTGCTTTACGATCACCCGAGCAACCCAACCGTTTATGGTTGTGTCATAGCGCTTCATTGGCGTGCCGTCTATGGCATTGAATAGATACACATTGTTTTGTGCCAGAGAAACCAGCGGCAAAAAGAGTAGTATAAGTAAGAGTTTTTTCATTGTAAGCCAGATTGTGAGATGATACGAAGTCCATTGAAATAAGCAAAGGCCGCATTCGTGTTTTCGTTATTACCATAAGAGCCGATGTAGAATTTTCCGTCAACATTAGCCTGGACGTTTATCATTTGGGAATAATTAGCAGTATTTTTTTTGACATCTAATGGATCAAGTGTGGTTCTTGTACCGTTATGCCGTATCACGTATCTTGTTCTCCTGGTTGTGTCCCCTACATTTGAATTATTTCTTGATCCAAGAACTTGTATAGTGTAGTATGCAAAAGGAGTAAGCCCGCTTACTTCAAGTTGCTCGTTTCCTGATGCGCATGAGGTTTGGTTGCTAAAATAATAATCCAAAACTACATTCTGTGGAAAGACGTAACTAGGGTTTGCGGTTTCTTCACCACCGGACTGGACAGCAGTAGTAGAGGAAAGGTTTGTCCAGTAGGTCATAGACCTTGTACTTACAGTAATCGCTCCGTCAGTGCCACTTCTTACAGCAGTATGCGGGTGACCTATAATGTTCACCCAGCCGGACTGAGTTCTTGAAGTAAGAGAGAAATTGAATTGTGCCGTGTCCGGGACGTATTCAATGCCTCCACTGGCTACGGGGGCTCTGTAAGCAGAAGATCCGTTTATAATTTGCCCTTTTGCAGTAATCGACAAAAGGAGAAAAAAAATAATCATTCTCATGGTGCAATATATTTTCTATATCCTATGATGGTTACTGATAAATACTCAGGCTTTTTCCCAGGAATGACCGTTGGGCTTTTGAGCCATAACCAACTCAGCGGAGGAATACCACGGTTTACCGCAATAGTGACGACATCCCCAGTCGTTCTGCTGTTCACCGGGATCGTACCGTTGTTAATATGAGTTCCGTTTATATTTATGCTGTCATTGTATGTTAGCCGAATACCAAGTGAATCGCCTGTCTGACCTTTCATTACCACCACTATTTTGTCTATAAAAAAACTGTCCTGATCAGTGTAAAATGAACCGTATAAAGTTGAGTCAGTAAAAAGAGCTGTATCGGCAACAAAACCGGCCCCAGCAGAAAAAACTACTATTGGATGATACGTTGAGTCAAAAGCTACAACTGTGGAAATAGAAATATCCCCTGGTCCTAAAAGCGAATTGCCGTTTACCGTTTTTATATTAGTACCTGATACCAACTTAGGTTGGTATTTTGTGTCGTAATATCCCTCACTTCGGTGTTTACCTGCTGCCGTATCTATGCCAATTTTACCATTGGAGTAGGTAATTGGTCCCGTTGCAGAAAAAAGCGACCGAACCTTCACAGAAAAATTAGCAATGTCAGCTGAGTCGATCGGAAAGTTCCAAAGCAGAGTGCTATCTGTTTTTACTGGATTTTTAGTCACTCCGTTTATCTGGAAAGCGATAGATTTAAACCGCAACGAATCAACGCTGATTACTTTCGCCATTGCATTTAGCGTGGTGTCGATAATTACATGAGCTGTATCTGATGGCCCAGAACCAGAACCAGTCCCGAAAAGTTGTTGCTTAACCCATTTTGTTGTTGCAACAACATCAGAACTATCATCTAAATTTTCCAGCGTTTTAGCAAAAAGTGTATCTGTAAAACGGCCAGATTTTCTAAATGTATGCCACTGAGCAGATGGGTTTAAAGTATCATAGCAAATCCTGCCATCATTCTTAAGGTTTAAATATGACTGTCCAGGATATGTTCCGATAAACAATCCATTGGCAGGTGGGTTAACTGACTGTATATAGTGGTAGCCTGCAAAATTAGCACGCTGAATGTATGAACCATCAGAGAAAACCTCTCCCATACCCAGATTACCATCAACCCGGAATGAATAATAGTGAGTCGAAGTTGCACTTTTCATTGCAGGTGCCAGGAAAGTACCAGTGGCTCCAGCGTTTACTCCGTTGTCGTATAGAATAGAACTGGAACCTAAAGCCCGGTTACTTTTCCACATTGCTATACTACCTGTTGCGGAGGTCTCGATCCTTGCGTATGGTGCGAAAGCCGCAGACGTATCGGATAAGTTAAATTTTGTAGCCAATGCGCCTGTCACTGCGTTAAATCTGGCTGTGTGGGCCAATAACGAGTCTGTGAACCGATTGGTTGTTGGTGCATCAGTAATCCCATATCCGCCAAGAGTAGTTGGTGTACCAGTGATCTTACTCCAAGCCAGGGATGTAAGCCAGGTAGGGTTAGCGTATGCACCATTGGTTTGTACAAACAAATTTCTGTAAAAGGCATTAGCAGTAGATGTGTCAAAAGCATAGGTACTGTCGTTTATGCGAACCATCCAAAGGCTTCCCACATTCCCTAAACGTACTATTCCACCGCCGCCTCCTCCGATTACAACACTTTGGCGCCCTGCTACAAATTTATAGATCGCATCAGCTGTCATTACGGATCTGCTAGCTCCGAGCATATTGCTGGTGTCATTTTTAATCGTATCAATTCGGTACCCACGCAGGTGGAAACTCAAGCGGGCATTCATCCGGTCAGCGCTCATTACCTGAGCAGATACAAAAGTTACCAGAAACGATAACACCAGAGTAAAGACAAATTTCTTCATATTACGGATTTGAGGGTATAAGAGATCTCATGTAAAGTAAAAAGGTTGTACTCGCAGGTATTCCGCTGAAATAAATCAGCTGATCACTGCCCCAGGCTGGTACTATCAGCACCGATACATTTGCCTGATTTGCTATCATGGGTAGCTCCAGCTGCAAATCCTCCGCTCCAGCTGAGGTTCCTATTTTCAGGTTAAAGCCTACTGTCGGTACAATTACTATCATGTCCAGAAGACTATTTTGAGGGATAGAAAAGGAACCATCTTCAGTGAGAAGTACCTGATAAGGTTGCCATTCAGCAGCCGGGGTTACAATTTTTTGTTCCAGGTTAATGTCAGCAATTCCACTTTTCCACCAATATTCAACAGGGCCTCCACCTGAATCGATTAGCACGGTTTTTCCTATGTGTCGAAAATACCCAGGCACCGCTGCGTTCGCAGCGTTAGTCGATACATACGGGACAGTACTCCCGAAACTTAAAGCTCCGTAGCTCCTGTCTATCGCCTGAGGCGAGTTGTTGTCTAAGCCTGTGTTTACTTGTGCCATTATACTCGGAATTCAATGATGTTTTCGGTATTATAGGTAGGATAGAAGGTTACATACACCCGGTATGACCCGATTATCCCAAGTTCATAGAATAAAACACCTGAGGTTTCTACCGGGAATCCTCCACTGGCTGGTATAGCGCCATTATTCAACACACTTGCGTACCAGGTAGTTTTCAGTGGCTCCGTTGAAGGTTCAGCCAGTATTAAGTACTGAGGAACAGCATTTGCTCTGAAGTCAGCGGGGATCGTATCTCCGGATAAGAAAACGCTTTCACTTTGTAAGGTGTCGATGTGAGTAGTCAGAGACGGCAGTGTTGAACGCCATCCTACTTTGGCTGTAACTCCCAAGGTCAGAGTAGCCACATTACTGTTTACCGATCCCATTGGGTTAGTAACAATCACATCATAGTTGGCTTCATCTCCAGAATCAATATCATTGACATTCAGAGTAGAGTTGGTTTCTCCTACCAGGTTTACTCCGTTTTTCCGCCACTGATAAGTGATGGTTGGGGATCCGGTAGCTACTACTGAGAACGTCACATCTGTACCTGCAGCTTGTACTACTGATTGTGGATGCTGTGTAATTGTAACCGGAATTAATGCTGAGCTTATGTCCAGGGTCGCCACTTCAGACTCAATTGTACCACAGGCATTGGACACAACACATTTATAGTCAGCTTCATCTGCATTTGTACTATTCAGGATGATTAAGCTTGCTGTATTAGCTCCAGCTATTGCAATATTGTTTTTATACCATTGATAGGTCATAGGAAGGGAACCTCCTACCTGGATAATAAATGCAGCATTGTTACCTGCATTTACTGTTACATCAGTTGGTTGTATGATGATGGAAGGAGGAATACACACCGATGTAATTTCAGTAGGAGTACCATAAAGAGCACAGGGTAAGCATCCTCCATGACAATCCTCATAAAGTTTCTTTGCCAAAGCGTGTGCTCCACTATAATCCAGGGTAACAGTGAATTTGTGTAACATGGACTGATACTGAGCGAACCGTTTCATAAGTTGGTCTACCGTATCTTTATTACAGTCACAACTGATATCGGCATTTGCTATATCCAATAGTAAGCACTGCTCACCTTGATCGTATATAAGACAATGTGCCTTTCCCTCATAGAACACAGTAACCGGTTCGTTCGTTACGGTGGGTACTGTCGAGGTTGCATATCCTGAAGTACCATTGAGTGTGCGGGTACGATCAATCAGGTACAGTTCGTCTGTGCTTAATCCGTCTATCGTGAAGCCTACAGCATTTGCGAAAACAGTAGAAGCTCCTACCATATTGAATAATCCGGACAACCCGAGGGCAGTAATGTTTGCAGCGCCTGGGAAACCTATGAGTACCTTCACTTCATACACTCCATCAGATAATGTGCCCTCAGCTAACTTAACCCCGGTGTAGTTCAGGTAAGCAGTTTTTTCGTCAGCAGATAAACGTTTAGGAGAAGACAAGGATCCTCCATACTCTCCATATTGTAGGATAATACCCGAAATGTCGGCTTTTAGAGGATTGGGGACACCGAACCCACCAGGGTTAGTTGAGACGTGATAATTGCCTGTTTTATCATAGAGTACTACTGAGGTAGATTTGATCACAGTAAACCCTATTTTCGGGGAAAGACTCATGAGGTACAGCTTTGAAGTAAAGCTACCCACTCTTGGTCATTATACCAATAGTGGGTAGACTACTATCAAGCTTTTTGTCTTTTGCCCTTATTCCACGTGGAATTAGTTCTGGAAGTCACCCAGATCCTTATTCAGCATGTACTGAGTCTTAGGTATCAGAGTAGCTTGAGGAATCGGCAAGCCGGCTCTCAGTACCGCATTCAACCACTGCTCGTATTCGTACTCGTCGTCCACCATGACTCTCACCGAGGCCTTGGCAGCTTTCCAGCCATCCTTGATCACCTTCAGGGCCGGAATCGGGTCCCGGAGGATGTTATCGAAGGTCATCGGAGAGGAATAGAAGGTCAAATCCTGTTGAACCCGCAGTACTGTGTTGAGTACCAGCATGGTAGAGCGACGTTTTTCATCGTCATCATCGGCCATGTATCGGAGGGTCAGGATTATAGCAACTGTACTCATTATGAATCCGAGTTCGGCCAGGTTCCGACGCATATTTTCGATGTCGGTTTCCGTGATAGCTTTACCATCCGTACGACGTACACCGGTGAATGGGTCGATGTTCATGATGGTACTAGCTAACTGCTTGCAAAGCAATGATACAGAGCCTAAAGCACCCAGATCCTTGAAAGTCCAATACCGTCCTTTGGTCTTCCGGCCTAAAGCAAGATCGTCTCTTTCCTCACCGAAGCGAGCGTACCAACCTTCAGGAAGCCAGCTTAAGCGGAATTGACCAAATAACCGACCCCAGATACTTTTGTACCAGAGTTTAGGAGAGTTCTTATCCTGGTTACCGTGGATGATCTGGTTAACCCGTACAGTCTTGTTCTTGAATTTGTCCCAGGCAGTAAGCTTCAGTAGCTCAGTGCCGGCAGCCCAATCCGGATTCTCACCGAATCTCTTGCTGTCCCATTTACCGTCGCCATCGAGAGCCTCCCATAAAGTGATCTCTTTGACTTCATCATTCTCAGTGACCTTTACCTTCTGATGCATCATCATGGCCCGTACAGTCACAGACTTCATCACATAGTCGCCGCTTCTCATCCAGTTGTATGGACTGATCGCACGGCGCCAGCCTGGTTTCTTCTCTCTGAGCTGAAGGTTCCCGTAATGGGAATCCACATAGTCCCCGATGACTCCCAGGTTATCCATGATGGCGAGCATCTTATAGGCCTCATCAGATTCTACTGTACCGAAAGTGAGCCATTTCTGAACTGAATGCAGTACAGTCTTGTGGGCCTTCAACAGTTCCCCTTTGGTAAAATCCATCCGGCCGTTGGCGTGGATCCAGGCGGACACCATACCAAAAGCAATGTTGGCTATCGCAGAGAACGGGTTGTAAGACAATGTCTTCAACTGGTTGAACTTAATAAGTTGGTCACCGATCTTAGATCCGTACAGTATCCGTCCTTCGTATTCCTTGAGTTTCTTGTCGATCTTGAGAATTCTATCAGCGATTTCCATCGGATCTCCTTCACCAGTAGAAAGCTGATCACTCAGGTCAGCTCTTTCCTGTACCAGCTTCTCCACCTCAGTGCTGATCTTGTACTGCTTGATGGGATTGGCCGAGTAAATCTTCATACCGGTATCTCCCTGCAGTCCCTTGGTCTTCTTGTACATCAGGTAATCCTTCAGGTACTGCAGTCCATCCAGTGCGTTCTTCAGATCACTCTTCACCGTGATTATCTCCTTGCCACGCTGTGCCTGGATACCTTTTGTCCGGGCTTCGTGAATAGCTTTCAGGATATTCTCTCCCATGTCGATGTAGTTCTTCGCTTCCGCAAAGTGGGAATAGTGATTCGACATCATACCGAACATCAACAAAATCTTACTCATATCCTTGGAACGGCTCTCCATGGGTACTCTTTCACCGTTCACGTAGTCGATCGGGATGTTCCGGAAGTTAGCCTGATCGTTTACAACCTCCCAGGTCGACGCAGTCAGATTATTCACAGCTCGCTCACCCATGGTGCGTACATACGCAGGGAAATTGTCGATAATATCAGCGATCATTGATTGCTGTACAACCGGTAAGAAGTTCGCACCCAGACCACGTTGTATGGATACCGGAAGTGCCTTCTTGAATTTATTCAGCAGCTCTGTGTACTTATTGTACACTTCCTTGAGCTTCGGATCATTCTGGATCTTGTCATACCTCTCATCATAGAACTTACCTTCCTTCACACTACGTTTAGGTACCATCTTCACGAAGTGGTCGCTATTGATATCTTTGAAGTCACCAGTGCTAGATTTGAAGTTGTTGAAGAACACGTTCGGCGAGTAGCGGTACTGGAAGTCGGTCATAGCCTGCGCTCCCTCATCCATGGTTTTAGCACCACTGGATACTTCACCCTCAATCAGATCGTCGTGCGCTTTCTTCTTTTCCAGATAATCTTTGTAGCGTACCTGAGCATCCTTGATCAGCTCTTCAGTAGTAGCTTTACCCAATTCGTTTTCCAGTTCCTCGATGTGTTTTATCGCCTGAGCATCAGATTTCCTCTCACCGGTTTCATCGAACAGGTAACGGGTATCAGCAAACATTGCAGCCTCATTGATCTTAGACCAGTACTCCTTCCAGGCATCCTTACGGCGCTTGGCAGCTTCTTTTGGATTAGCATCCTTGGCTGCAGCTTCTATCATACCTCGGCGACGCTCGCGTAACTCACTACGGTAATCGTACCAGTCCTGAGAGAACCTTTGTACAATACCCCAAGCGTTCTCTTTTTCATTATGCTGCATGAACTGATTGTAGAACTCAGGGAGATTCTTTTTGCCACCGGCCAGCTTGGCCATGTGGTCCTCCAGTTCCTGGATTTCTTTAGCAATCCGTACATCTTCCTGATCACGGCGGCGTGCAACAGTTTCCATGAACATAGCTTGATACTGAATCACTTTACTCTTGGCCGCAGAACTGAGTCCGCGTACCATCACCTCAGTACCATCCACATCGATTAACCTGTCATCACTGAACTCCAGTGCACTCATTGAAGCCATCTTCAGGAAAGCTTGCTTCTGTTTACCGACTACTGTGTTGTGCAATATGGTAGCCAATGCATTGACCTCAGCGAATACTGGATCAGGATTACCAACGAAGTCACTTCCATATACGGACTCCAGGAGATTTCTCCAGATATCCAGTATGCTTGAAGAGAGCATCAGCATGTTAACATCTTGTTCAGCTTCATCCCGCATGATGGATTGAATCCAGAGCAGGTGCCTCTTACCGATCTGCCCGAGCATTTCGAAATCACCGGACTTCTCCAGCATCTCAATATCACCCTGCAGTTCATCGATCTTAGCAGTCTTCTCGGCATATTCTTCTTTGCTCAGGTTAGCGTGCTGAGCATGGATCAACTGATTTCTTTGCTCTTTCAGCTTAGCGATCATACGCTCAAGCGCTGTTAAGCTGGTTGATGTAATATTACCGCTGAGCCCCATCAGATTACCCATGCTGTTACGGATCATAGCAGAGTTGAGCTTCATCGCCTGGTTGGTACTATCCATTTTCTCAGTGGACATTACTTCCAGCGTACGCTTCACTGCATGTTCGAGTAAGCTGTTCTCTTGTACATCTTCTCCCAGTACAGTCTTAATAGCAGTCAACATGCGGCTGATGATATCGTGAAGGCGTCCCAGGAGTGAACGCTCCACACCTTCCATCTTATGCTTATTCAGGAACTGCATCACTTCAGTATTCGTCAGTGCGTGAGCAGCGAATTCGCGAAGATTCATTGTGGCATAGACCAGCCGGGTGTATGCATTAGCAGGTTTACCCTCTCTCACATCCTTCAAGGTTTGCTCATAGCTGTAACCTTTCCGTTCCATCTCTTTGCGCAGCTTTACAATTGCCTGGGCTCGTACTTCTTCCAACTGATTAACTGACTTCTCCAAGGTAGGGAACTGTTTGGTCAACAGATTCCAGTTATCCCTCAGGTATTGTATAGTTTCAGCATTGTGTCCATCCGCTTGAAGCTCTTCGATCGGAGCATTCAGATACAGTAACCAGGATGTCCGGTCGTGAATCAGTTCATGCTCGAGTGTCTCAGCAAACCATCCTTTGGTGTGCATCGCACTTCTCAGGATTGACAGTTTCCTTTTCACTGCATCCATGTGAGCTACGAAATTCACCTGCGTATCATCGTTGTCAGCCTTCATCGCAGCTTGTGTATCGAATATCTCGAACGTCAACGGTGTTATACCTTCTCCAGGCTCCTGCTGCAACAGCATGGCATTGGCCGTATTATTAGCTACTCCGGCTGTCATCTGCAAAGCGGCAGCCACTAACCGGAGATGCTCAGGGATCTGTTTGTCAGCTTCAATCTTCTGGAGCACTGTTCTAATTTCTTCGGCGCCACCTTTAGCTGGCATGTCATAAGTTGTCTCAGTAGGGTTAGTTGGAGTGTACCCAACCATTCCACTGACCATGCGAACCTGAGGCACTATATTGCTGTACGCTTTAGATCTGTTGGATGGGATCAAAGATCGTGGTGCTTTCAGAGATTCTGCAATAGAATACTCATCCATGTTCTTGTCACCAAGTGTATCAATGCGGACGTACTCATTTCTTCCTACCTGTTTGTACAGGATCCACTTATTCTCGGCCATGGATCTGTACGTGAGGTATTTAGGATATCTGAATTTGTTAGGACCATCTGGAATCTGAAGCCTTTTAAGTGGGTGGGAGTTTGTCATTGCATCAGGATTCACTGTCGGTATTACAAAACGCTCCGGGTATTGCTCGAGTGTACCAAGCTCAGCCAGGTCAGCTGAGAGCTTCATAGCAGCCCCCGGGTTATGTTGGAACCACTGTTCTGCAAAAAATTCACTGGAGACTTCTTCTTCTAGTCTTGTAACCATATCGTGTAGCCGTATTCCAAAGTCAGTACCCAGCAGATAGCTGTATGGGATATAACGCATGAAACTTTGAGCATCTTGCAATCCTCCCATCAGCATGTTGTACCTGATCAAATCCTCCCCCAGTCTCCTTTGCTCCTCATCTTCACTGGTCAGTAACTCCATCCAGGCTTTCGTGTTCTCCGAATCACTGAACATAGTTGTCTTGGATGCCAGGTAGGAGATGTAGTTTGGTGACAAGCTATCAGGTTCTATATCGGTCTGCAGCCGCTGCAACAGGTAGTTGTTACGGCCCCAACTTTCTTTTGCTTCCTGTACCCGTACGGCTACAGACTTACTATCAGGCCTGTTGTATAACAATGTAAGACGAGCTGCTTCAGGTCTATCCCAAAGTCCTAAATCAGCACTGGAATAGATATATGATTTCATCGCGTTGAACACATTCTTCTGCATCTTAACAGACATGTCAACACGGTTTGTTTCTTTCATTATCTTATCGTACACCGGCATGAGCTTACCGTAGGGAAAGTATTCGCCCACCAGGGTCTCAGCTGTTTCATGTATGATGTCGTACAGTACTCCCTGCTCGGTACCTTCGAAGAGACTCTCGACATTCATAATCATCGGCTTTTCAGAGGATGAGCCGAAGAGTCTTTCCAGATTATTCCTTGTATTATCCTGCTGCATCAGTTTCAGTAAGCTCGGTCCAGCACCTTGTGTATCCTGGTTGAGGGCAGATTGTACACGAATCATTTGACCACCGATCAGATCGAGCTCAGCGAACAACCTGAGCGCTCTCACTTGGATAGCGGGATCAGACTCAGCATTGAGACCGTTCGTTAAGTCCGCATAGGATATAGTCTGGTTTGAGTTTGCGATGTTATCTACATCTACTCCTGCATCCCGTAATTGCTGAAACAGTTTCTTGATCACCGTATTCTTCACGTCTGGGTCAAATCCATCACTGAATGAGTCTTCCTGCTGAGAAAGTAACTCAGCGTACTTCTTGATGATCGGTTGACTCATCAGTCTGGTCACATACTTCAGAGATGGTGCCCAACCGTTGTCAGCTTCTTCTTGAAGCATAATCAGTGCTGCAGCTGCCGGGTAGGTAGCCAGATTCAGGTGTACCTTATCGGATATCCTGTTCTTCGCATAGTCCAAGAACTGCGACTGCATTGAGGTCAGGTTATCGTGCTTACTCCTTGTAACCCCCTCAGTAGCACCATCCTTCTTGTAGGTAGATTTACCGTATCCGGAGAGCCGGTACAGGGTTCTCTTAGTACCGTCCTCATCGATGATCTCGATCGGTTGAGTAACAGGTACATAGCCAGTAGCTTTATCAACGAAGGTTGTATATCCTATCATCAGGTCCTTACCCTGAATGATCGCATTAAATGTTGTAGAGAGGGATGACAAACCTACGAGCTGCTTAGCATCTCTCTGACTGAGGAAGTCATCCATCTGGTACAACGAACTATAGAAGTCCATCTCGTTTCCTTCCTCAGCAGCTTTACCGGTGATGAATTCTGCCTCATCTTCCAAGTCCGGCTTATCCAGCGGGTTCAATATCCTGGTAAGCATCTCTGGATGTGTCAGTACTGACCAGTGCAAATCGAAGTAGTCATTCTTGAGTACGCCCTCTTCATCATTGACCAACTGGAATTTTCCTTCTCTCCATTCATAGCCACGACGGTAGGCGTATATCTTATCCACGTCAAAGTCAGCTCCCATCTGTTTGGTGATAGCTGCCGGTACAATCATCAAGTCACCCATGTTGTCAGGTACAAATCCAACGACTTCCATGGGAAGCATAGAGTTGTGACCCTGGTTGGGGATACGTGCACCCACTATCTCGAGCAGTTCCTTTGGTACTTTCTCAGGATCGATGATGCGTCGGCCATCAGCTGTCGTGATCAGATAATCCTGCACACTTTCTCGCTTACCGTTTTTGATGAAGTTGAAAGGTATCAGTACCTGAGCTGGTTTTAATGCCGTAGGAGCACCTTTTTTTTCTGCCGCAGTGAAGAGTTCTTCTTCAAAGAAAGCTTTTACAGGATTGTCCTTTTTTGTAAACTGTTCCAAGTACTCTGGGAACTCTTTGATCAAATCCAGATTCTCATAGGTATCATCTTCGAAATAAAGCTCATTCAGTATTCTGTAAGCATGTGTTTTAGCTTCTAATTGCTGTTCTTCGGTAAGTTGAGCGTAGCGCTTACCGAATAAAGAGATAGCGGAAACATTCTCATCAGCAGCATTGGGCTGGAGTGCCTCAGGTTGTGATTTGTCTACCCGAACATCTGCTATCAGTTGACTGCTTGCAAGTTCTTGTTTAGTTGTTAAGGCGCGTATATTATGGAGACTCTTCAGTCTGTCCGCATAAGTATTACCAGGTCTCAGGGTTTTCAGTTCCGATCCGTCATAATCTCCTACCCACATGATCTGGGATTTCTCAACATCAGTCAGTTCTTCCCATTTCTTATACCCGCCAGTACCGGCCGGAGAGGCCTGTACGTACGAGTACCCGGGCATCTGAATGTCCGCGATGTCACTCACCAAGCTCATAATCATCATCTCAAACTTGGAAGCTGAGGGAGAGAACATGAGCGGGATGACCATCTTACCCTCACCGTCCTTATTATGTTTCTCCAGATAGGCCAGGTCGTTGGTTGTGAAGCCGGCGCTACCTTCCAGGATCCGCTTACGCAGCAGGTTGAGTAGCTTTGACCGGTCTTTTATCACGATTGCTTTACCACCGAACACTTTGCGGGCCAAGTCCGGTATATCGATAATTTCCAGACCAGTCTCTTCCATCATCCTCTTGTGGTTGATCTGGAAGAGTTGGGTACGGATATCCCCTTTGATTCTGGTCAGATCATCCGCTGTTACCTTATCTCCTTTGAAATCAAATGGAGTTTCAATAAGCGCAATGGACTCAGTAATCAGTTTGTTCATCTGAGATACTGTACGGATTGATTCCTTGTCATCTCCATAAGGTACCTCCTGCTGGATCCTGAAATAATCCCTGGAGAGAGTCTGGCGTGCGGAGTTTACTGGTAGACCATTATTCAACCCTGTCCATGCAGGAGTAGAGAATACTTGCTCATCAATGATTCCTTCACTGTCGAATATCTTTACCACATTGGTTGGTTGCCCAACCTTCTTGGCAGACTCGAAGTTTGCCCGGGCTATGTTATCCTTCTCCATGGCGAGACGAAGCTTATTCAGTTCCCGGCCAGAAGTGAATGGCGGATACATCGGATATGCAGAAGGCTTCACGTAATCGTACAGTCTGGCGCCATCCTTGGGAGCACGTGGTCCGGTATACACAGGTTTCATGGGCTGCATGATGACCTGCAGATGGGCCGGGTCTTTAAACTCGTAGAATCCATCTTTGTCCGGGTTGTTCACAACCTTCATCATCTCGCCGAAGATCTTCTCAGAAATCTTACCATACTTGAAGAGTACCTCCAGGTGCTCCTTCACTGTTACGAGTTCTTGACCATCAGATGCATTAATAGAATCTTTGGCACCGTAGTGCTTTGACAGGCTCTCAACTTCGTTCAGATATTTTGCACTGGTGAGGTAGTCAGCGATTGTTACAGTATTGTACGTCTCACCCAAAGCCCATGCACCTTCTCTTCCTGGTGCCAGGTCTTTGGCCAAACGCTTACCGTAGTCCACCATGGTCTTCTCGATCGTACCTTTCCATACCTGAGCAGGATCTCCGTAGAGCAGCTGAGACATGGAAGTGTTGATCAGGAAAGTGTTCACTGTGTAATCATAGGTAGCCAGCTGCATTGCCAATTTAAATGCGACGGTAGAGCTCACCGGATTACCGTACCGGTCTACATACACGGTTGTCTGTACCTCCTTGCCGTTCTCATTCTTCACTCCTTTGCGAGCGTAGATACCGTACCCGTTTAATAACCGGTTTGTATATTCAGGATTGAACACACTGGTAGTTTCATTCACGAGTCCCAGTTTCACCCAGCGTTGTCCAATACGTTTAGACATCTTATTGACACGGCGGACTACCATGGTCTTCACCGCTTCTTTGAAGCCTGTACCATCTTTGGGTTTGATACTGCCGTCCTGATTCCAGATAGCCAGGAATACCTCTTCGGCAATCTCCCCTTTTTTTACCAAGGCCTTCATGCGGACAAAATTCATTTCCGGCATGAAGAAGAAATATTGGGCACCTTTCTCATACTTCGGATCATCGTAGCTACCGATTGCAGCTGCTTTCTGCCGACGGTCGTACTCACTGTAGAATACGTTCATCATCTGGTTAGTAGCCTCAGGATTAAGCTGAGCTACCAACTTTGGTTCTCCTGTGAGTTTGTCAGTTTCTGTACGGGTAGTCGTCACCAGTGATATCCTTGGAAGATTCATGAAGATAGGAGTGGTAGGCTTATCTGAGTGAGTCAGGGATATATAGTGGGCATACTTAGCATTACCGCCGTTTTGAAACAGACCAAGAGCTGTAAGCATCTGCTCACGATCGGACATGCTCGGCCGGGTTACCCCTGTAGCATTCGATTTGAACATCGCTTTGATACCGTCCATGTATGTAAGTTTCATACGGCCAGCAAGCTTGGGGTCATTCTTCAACCGATCCAGCAGATAGGATTGACGTGCAATGTCTACTTCTTCGAATAACGCGAGGAACTCCGGATCAGCAAACTTTCTGAACTCATTTGACAACAGAGAGTTGTACCCGTAGTCATAGATCGTCTTGTTCTCAGAAGACCGGTGAGTGAATGAGTACAGGGCAGGGGCGTGTGCTGCCGCAACCTTAGCCAGGATATTCAGTGCAGTACCTTCTGTGTACAGCGGATTGTTCACCATGTAAGAGCGGTCCTCTTTCACGTCATCGATACTATCGTTCTCACTGCTGACACCATTGAGTTTCATGATGAGAGCTGAGATAGTTCCTATTGGCCGTTCCTTCAAACCATTATCATCTTCACCGAGTGAAAACTGTCTGTAGAAGTCACCGTCTACTGATGTACCTTTCGTCCACTTCAGTGCTTTATTTTCAAAGCTCTTCAGAGCCTGGTCGGTCATCATGATACCATTGTAGGAGAGTACCTTCTTCATCAACTCACGGGCAGCTTCTACATTCCACTTACCTTCTCGTCCGGTGAGGGCCAGCAGTTCTGCTTTCAGTTCTGCCGCTTTCTCTTTATCGATCACAGTAGTACCTGTCTCATCCTTGACAATGATAGGCGCAAACTTTTGATTTTGTCTCCAGTTCTCCTTCATCACATCCATCTGGGAATACCGGTTGGCATTCGTGGGCTTGAGTATATAGAACACATTACCATCCAGATCTGGTTTTGCTTCCGTCAATATCATGGTAAACTCATTGTACTGATTGGTTACCACGGAGAGGAACTCATTCTTGATCTCTTCCGGAGCTTTCTCAAGACGTTCAGCCAGGGCCCATAAGTTGGGATTGGCGCCGCTCTGCCCAGCCTCTTTCATCAGGCGGATGTAGTTGGTGAAGTCCTTCTTCTGCCCGGCAAGTAATGCCAGGGTATCATTATACAGTGCTTCATAATCAGCAAGCGCTGTTGTACCGAGGTAGGTACGATTATAAACCAGTGCACTCTCCTTGGGTACAAACTCCTCTAACCGATACAGCATCATTCTTTGAGTGGAAAGGTCAACACCTTCTTCTTCCATCAAAGAATCCTTCAGAGGGCTCTGTATATCATTTGAATCACTCAACCTCAATGCTGTAAGTCTAAACTGCTTACCTTCAACTGTGATCAGTCCTTGTTGACCTGGAGTTGTAAGCTTCAGCGCTTTCGCCTGATCGAGTGTACGGGCAGTAACAGTCTTCTCTCCCCGGAGAATCTTAGCACGGGTTTGAGGATTATTGAAAGCGAAGGTGTGTATGTTACGAGGCGCTTCTTCACGGCCAACTTTGGAATCAGGAGTAACTGCGAAGTACATCTTCATCCTACCGGAAGCGGTACTCTTCGGATCCTTCTCGAAGTGATTGTCCGACCAATCGGTCAGACCTTCACCAGTGGCTTGTTGGAATTCGATTTCATCACCATCAATGAGATTACTGAGATCAGGTTTATTGTCTTGTTCTGTCTTCGGCTTACGACTTCCAGGGTCATTGGGTTTGAATCCCAGTTCTCCCATCCGCTCGAGGGCCAGTTTCCAAAAGTTCAACCCTCCTTTGGTATCGAAGGAGTTCAGTACCATTCCAAACTCCTGGTACAGCGGGTCTGTCTTCTCTCTTCGTCCGCGAGCGTTAACGAAGTCGTTCTTCACTGAGTCCTTTATAGTACGCAGTGTCAGATCCTGAGAGCTCATCTTCATCTGTTCAGCTGCGGCCAGTTTCCTGTGCACCAGATCGATGATAGTACCTACTACGGCGTTTTGCTTCTCAGTAGTGAAATAGGCACCTGTCTTATTACCCAGGTCATCACGCACCGGTACGAATGTGCTGTCCATCTGCTGGAGACGGAGTTCTTCGTTCATGTCCTTGGGTGTGTAGATAGTGGTATCCACATACTCAGGATTGTTCATGAAGCGTACGGGCAGATTCTGCCGTATACTCTCCAGCTCATCATTAAGCTTCAGATTGACCGGTTGAGGCTGAAGCCTGTCCAGAATGGAAGCAAGCTTCTTGAAACTGATCTTACCACCGTCAATCGGAATGGTTGTCCCTTCAGTTCCGGGAATATCGATAGTGAACTGTTGCTCAGGATTGGCAGCAGCTTCCTGATATATCTTTTGTACAGCAGCAGTAATACTGGCTACTGTTGGTGAGGCTTTCACCGTTTTACCCTTCTTGTTTTCGATTGTGTTGGTAAGAAGTTCTTCCAAGGTAACTACCCGGGGCTCTATCTCAGCAGGCTCCTCTACAGATACAAGCTGCTTATCGAGTTGTAACTTCTCTTTGACCCAGTCCAATGTGGGTTCTCCGTTAAGGTCCAGAGGTGTACCATCCTTTGATTTCTTATCATCTTCATTTTCTTCATCAGCATCCTCATCATTAGTCAACCTGTTGATCAGTTTACCTGTGAGGAATGGATCATTATCACTGGGTTGCAATAAGTCCTCGACACCGAATATGTTATTTTCAAACAGCAGTTGCTGAATCCGGTTTAATGCAGTGACGGTACTCTTGTTGACAACCATATCTTTCTCCGGAGTGATCAACGTCATTGTATCCTTTCCGAAGATACTATTGATGAACTCGGCGATTATATTGTATATCCTGTCGACGATAGACAGCTTACCAACTGTGGTTGTTGTGGTAGTGGTCTCTCCTGGGAAGTACTGGTCAAACAGAGCCTGTACCTGAGGGTCTTCGAAGAAATCATTCAGTGTGGCTAAGTGTGTATCGCTTACGCTGATACCTGCTTTTTTCATGATAGCCCAGGCAAAGAAGTCCGCTATGATTTCTTTCGTATCGGTAGTGGCGTCGTATCCGCGGCTGATAACTCCGTCCACGAAATATGCACGTACACTATCAGGTAATTGTGGAAGCCTTCTCACACTCTCTACAAAATTCCTCAACTTCACACTCGAAGCCATATCGTTAGCACTCAGCAGACGATCGAAAGCATGCCCTACCTCATGTGCTAATGTTGAGGCATAAGTGAGAGGTAGACCTTCATCTTTAAGCCCGCTGATGTCCCCCAGTACAATATCGCTGAAGATGCTATTAGAGAATGTACTGAATTTCATTTGCCGCAGGAATGGGAGGATAGTATTCAGTACTTCGTTATTCGTTCCCTTCTGAGCCTGAATTTGCCGCATCTGAGAAATCTTTGTAGACATGCGGTTCTTAAATGCTTCATCAATGATTATCCTAGCTTTTAGTCGTGCCTGATTCTTAGCTTCAGCAAGCATTTTAGAAAAGAGTTTCTCATCTGTAGCATTCAAGTCTGGAGTAAGAAATTCGTATAACTTGGTGATAGATTTTCTCAGGTGTTCATTGGCTATATCCAGTTGCTCTTTAGTGATTTTTCCTTCTTCTACATATTCCTTCAGTACCTGATTGAAGGCCATCCGATTCACATCATAGCTTGAGATTGCATGCTCCAAATCTGTTGCCATCTGCACTGAGCCGTTGCTTGGGAGCAAATCGTTCAGGCTACCCTTCTTAGAATAGTATGCTACAGGTGCACTAACAGCTTTGAACAGCATCAGATTCTTGAATTCTGCTGGTAACACATCGAGTACTGCCAGTACTTCATCTAACGAGCTCCACTCTAATCCCAACACGTTTTTCAACCCTTCAAGGAAGTCATTGTACATGCTGTTCCTTGTACCTGCAGTCGTTTTCATAAAGTCCTCGATAGACTCTTTTACTGCCTCAAGTGATCTGGAATCAACCAGACCTTCCAGTTCCACTATGATGTTCTTTGCCTGATCCGGGCTCATGTTCACAAACTCATACATGGACATACCCGGAGAGAGTACACCATGAGCACTCAGTAACTTATAGAGTTGCCCACTGGTCTTGAAGTTGGAGAATGAGACTCCTTTCTCAAGGGAGACATTCTTCACTTTAAACAGGTAAGCTTCTACAGCCCGGTTAATCTCTGGATCATATATCGGCAACTTCTTGCCTGGCTTACGCTTCTTCTCCTGCTCTTCCAGCAGAGTTTTATAAGCATCTTCGTCACCATGAAATACAACGTCAGCTTTGACTTTGAATTTGAATTGTTCCTGGTAGGTCTTTACACCATTACGTTCAACCAGTTCTTTGTTGACACCGTACAGGTACCCACCGTTCTTCTCCATCCGGTAGATGAGGGAACCGTTCGCATTATCGTATAACACGAATCCGGCTTTGGTCTTACCGAATTTACCACGGGATTTGGTGATGTACTTGTCTACAGTCTGTTGTGCCCGCTCGGATACTTCGTAGAAAAATGTTTTACCAATTCTTTTGATCTTGAACTTCTGCAGCAGTGTTTCTATCTCAGCATCTTTCATGGATGCCTTGATGAGATCGTATTCCTCGGGTTTAATCTGAGGTCTCCGGTAGTTTTCTACCTGATCGGACCAGTCGCCGAACTTCTCTTTGAAGTCGTCACTGTGTATCTGATTCCATACTAATGTGGCTTTGGCTGAGCCCAGCAGCTGCTCGAGACCCGGATAGAGAAGACTATTCTTTCCATTGGGGGCCTGGAAGTTACATGCATTCATATCAACATTTTAAGAACGGGTTAAAGTCAGGTGCGATCTGAGTTATTCCACTCGAATACATCTCATTCTGAACCTGCTCAGGAGACTTCGAGTTCCGCTTCTCAGCCGGAGTATTTGACTGCAATTTAGTGAGATTTTCGATGGAAGCCTCCACGGCTCCCTCAATTGTTCCGGCATAGTTTACAACTGCGTCATTCTCAAACGCATCACCGAACACTTCCAACCCGGTATCCGCAAAGGGATCTCCGGACAGTTCCAGCTCAGCGATATCAGCCAGTTCGGCTGCTGTGGCATTCCGTACCACCTGGGCACCGATCACAGCTTCCATATCGAATTCGATTACTGGATTGGCACCATAGACATACCGACCATTACCGCTCGCGTCAGGTTTACCGTCCCGACCAATCTGGTGTTTACCGTACACATGAGAAGTGGTAAAGGTCTTCACATACTCATTGTAATTCGCGTGCTTCTTGGTAGCGATAACCCATTTACCATCTTTGTCCTTCCTCTTGGTGACAGTCAGGCTATGAAATTCTCCACGGTGGTTGAGACCTCTCAGGTCACCATTGGTGAAAGTAATTGCCTTCCGGTGAGTACCCAGCCCTTCTATGAGGGCATTCTCGAAGTCCTCATTCAGAGTACCATCAGCATTGATCGAGGCCTTCATAGGAGGTATTCCACTGAAGGTTGTACCGATCTTGATGAGAGAGTACTTACCAGCACCACGGTTGGCTATGTCCAGTTTGAACCTGGGTTCTTTCTTCTCACCTTCAGTTACCGGCCGGTCCGCACGAGTGTGGTAGTCCTTAAAGTGCTGAGTATAAGTGAAGTACTGATTGATGAACAGTTCCAGATCCTTCTCGTCGGTGATATCCAGTTCTCTGGAAGTACCACCATGGCTGGTTGTCTCCCGGATCTTCTCGATCAAGGCCTCGTGAAAAGGAGTCATCTTTTTCTCATGGAAAGCAATGTAAGCTTCGATAGCCCGGGCAATGGTAAAGGTATCGGCAGTCCGGCTGCTCAGCTCAACGGTTTCAATCGGAGACAAACTCATCCCACCGTTAGGCATAGGGAGTAGTACTGCAGGTTGATTCGTGGAGCTTCCGAAACGCTTCCGTACGCTGTCTTCAGTGAAGTTCGCTTTACCGGAGAATGCTGTAGCATGTCCGACAAACACTGTTCCGTTGTTGACCATCGCAAAAGTAACGGAAGTATCAGGTATCACATTCTTGGTTTGCTGATTCTTGTACTTATAGTTCTCAGAATCGAGATTGACTTCGGTATTGTAAAAGATATGACCCGGATTGATACTAGTCACAGCTGATGTGAACACCTGGGTATTACCAGCGTTGTAAGCTTCAGCGATCTTCTTACGCATTTTCAGCAGTTTGACCTTCTGCTCAGCTACGTTGTTGTCAGTGATTATGTTACCCATCGCATCTCGAATAACATTGCGGAGGTTACGATAGTTAATCGCATTGCCGTGCTTTGCTGTAACCCAGTCAGTTCTGGGAAGGTACCCGATCTTCTCCCCACTGCGTTTGTGATATATAGCGATAGGTACATTATAGTACCCATCAGTTTCTTCATTCATGATGATCTTGCCGCTGGCATCAGCGTGGTCCATGAAACTGTCCGGACGCTTCACTACTTTACCGAAATCATCGGTAACCAGCATCTTATCGTAGTTCACTTCTCCAACGAAATCAGGATCCACACGGAACTCGAGCTCATCATTCTCCTGGATAAAGCCAGGCTTCAATATATTGTGGTTGGCCTTCTCATCCAGCTTGTCGTACATGGGAATAAACATGTGTCTGGTCATCTTCACCATCTTCTTATTCACTTCATCCCACACCTCGTCACCGGGAGCAATTTCAGTGTACTGTATCGTAGCTGAGTTCACTTTACCAGCTGTCTTAGATTTGGCGCCCACGTGCTCCTCCAGTTCATCCTGTATAGCAGCTTCGATATTGATGTTGCCAGAGATTACAGGTATGATGGGAATGGACATCTTCTCCAGATCGTTTTGATCCACAGGCATAGTCTGAGCTGTAGTTTTGTACCCATTCTGATACAACATATAATCCAACTGATTTTCCACATCCTTATACTGCCACAAATTCTTTGAAGGAATCAAAGGGGTATCTGGGGCCATTGTTTCACCATCAGTAGTAAGAATAATGCCTTGAGGGATAACTCTTACAATGTACTTCGCACCATTGTACACTATCACATTCTCATCTGTCAGTAGATCATGTAGTGTACGCTGTGGTGCATCGAGTTTTATCTCCGGTGTCTGATGTATAGCTTCGGGAGGTTTCACAGTTGCAGCTGGAGTGGTTACAGAGGGGGCAATAGAGATAACCTTCAATTCTACATCAAATTTGGCATTCACTCTGGTATGAATTTGAGCAAGCTCACTGTCTGTAACTTTTCTCGTACTGACTGATGTACCATCGAAGCTACCCTCATACCCTTCAAAACTTGAGTCAAATTTGTTTAACACATAACCGTTCCCCAAGTTCATCCGTCTGTACAGATTACCAGCATTATCTATGAGAATAGGTTCTGTTGGTGCGGGTGTGAGCATTGATATCGTCAATCTTCTTCTGTCTTCGATTGCCTGTACTTCTGAACTGACGAATGCTGAAGTCACAACAGGTTCTGCAACATCCAGGCTCAGCTCTATGGGTTGACTGATCTGCTCAGGTTCACCTTTGACAGCTGTTAAACTGGTCAGGTACTCCTTCTGCAGTATGATAGCATTATGTGCTGTATCGACAGAGATCAGTTGGTCCTTGATCGCAGGTTGTAATCCGGCCATGGCAGCATCGTAGCTATACCCTTGACCAGCTTCCATCCTCATCTTCTGTACCATCTCGATGTTATCCAATGCATCCAGTACCTCTCCAGGTACCTTAGTGGTGAGTTCAGCGTATGAGGTGGCAGAGATGACCAGAGGACTTTTGGGCTGTTCTTTGATGGATTGTTCTACTGCTTTGGTATTTTTAGCAAATTCGTTTATGTTTCTTGTATCAGTACCGTTTATTCTGTTTTTAATATAATTAATCAAAGTTTGTTGTGCAGCTTGCATCCCTAACGGATTTTTAAAAGCATACCCTAACGCATTTAAAGTACCCGCAATTTGCTCTGCTGTTTGTCCTGCATCAATAGCCATTTGAACCGCTTTCTCAATACTACCCTCTTGCCTTTCAGTAAGTGCTGTATTTTCACCATCAGGATTAATTTTCTCTACCAGCATAGAATCTACTAAATAAGTCTCTCCCCCTACACCAACACTACCTGCTTCTACTTTGGTAGTTGCAGCTGGTCCGCCCGGAGGATCAACTGTAGGGTTTGATGCCGGATCATCATCCTTCAGTTTATCTATGGTAATGTCCTTCACTTTAGTTTCCTGCCCGAGAGCGACTTCCAGTTTGGCTTCCAGTTCAACAGTACGAGCTTCCAGGCGAGTTAATGCCCGGTCAATCTGCTCTACCTGAGCTTGTACATTATCACGTGTATCCTTCAGATCATTTGCTGTGAACACATCTCCTACCTTGGAGGCTAATCCTTTGAAGAAGGAAGTCTTGCCCATCTCAGCAATCTGTCCATTGAGACTGGACAACTGTGCAGCCAGTGTAGCCCTTTTCTCTTTCAGCTCATCAGCCTGTTTCTTTATCTCAGCCATCTCCCGTTCTATCGAAGCACGGTTAAGCTTGGCTGCAACTTCTTTACCGAACTTACGCTCGAGGATAGCAGCTGTATCACGTACGCGCTTCTGCTCCTCCTTGCGGGTCCATTCAGCTTTATCTTTCTGGGCAGCTTTCAGGAAAGCCTGTTTACCTCTCTGACTTTTCACCTCAGCAAGCGCTGTCTCACCGGTTGCATACTCGATTTGAGCTTTCTGCAGTTCAACTTTGCGAGAAACAAAATCGTCGTCCACAGGTGAGGTATCACCGGTGAACTTCAGGAAGTCATCGAATGATTTACCTGGATTCATCTCTTTCCATGCATTGAACCCTGAGGTATCGTATAATTGATCGGTAGCTTGTTCAGCTGCCTCTTTGTTCGCTTTGTTTCTCCGGTTTAGTACATCAACCAATTCATCAACAGCTTGTTGAATCTGCCCATCTCCGGGTACGGATATCTTGTACTTTCCGAGAAGCTTCTTGATGGCTTTCAGATCTGTCGCAGAACGTAGATTATCGATGTCGTTCGCAAGGCTTGCTGACAGTTTCTTGGCCACCTCAATCGTAGACTGGTGCTTCTGTATGCTGCCGAACAGCATCTCATCCCTGTCTAAGCGCTGAGTTTCCTCATCGAGGAGACGCTTGGTAACATGCTGGGTAACGGCACGACTGAAAATATGGTTGACCAGTTCTTCGCTGTCCGGATTAGTATCATCCAGGTACTTTGTACGGAGCTCTGCGTGTAACCCGTCCATCCACTTCACATCGTCCGCTGCCTGGCGAGCTCTCTTCTTATATTCATGATCGTTCTTATCGTAGGCGTAACCTTTCAGCATAGCTGCAGTCTTACCTTTCACTTTGTTATACTGTGCTTGTAGAGCAGTCAGTTGTTGCTCAGCTTCTGCAGTATCGACTCCTTCTGCTTTACCTTGTTCAATCTGAGCCATAACCTGTTCGATCTGTTTAGCAACAGGTTCTCCCAGGTCCTTACTATTATCGATAGCGCCGATGTCTTCGTACTCTTGTATCCAGTTACTGGCATTACCCAGCATCACTGCGTGCAGATTGTGAGCAGAAAGAATTTCATTTCGGATCTTCTGGGCTTCGAGCGGCTTGTTAGCAGCCACGGCCTTTTCAAGATCTTCATTCTTCTTCGAGTACCAATCGATATCAGCTGTGATAGCTTCTTTGATGTTGTTGAAGTACTGAGTCTTCTGATTCCAGTCCCTGGTACGGGCAGAGACTCTACGGGCCTGGTAAGCAGTTTCATCTGTACCGGGCTTCAGTAATGGTTTACCATCAGCTCCGATCTTGGCGATCTGGTGAATAGGTACACTCTCCAGTATAGCAGTCTGAGCCATACCGCCGACCGCACCGAGTACGAAGTTCAATAAGCCTTCCTGGTTACCGACCTTCTCGAAGTAGTCCTCAAGAATGCTGAGATCATTCTTTGCACGGATACCACCGACTTCACGGCCGGTTTCTTCTGCGTATTGAGTGTTGACCTCCTCCACACCTTCAGATACCATACCAGGTATGTACATGAAGCGAGAAGGTTTGGCGAGTATCTTCTTCAGTTCCGGATTGGATTCAGCAGCTTGTGCGAGACGTGCTTTCCAAGCAGGTTTACTTTCACCTGCCATGATCTTTCCTTCTGTGTTAATCCAGTTGCGGATCTTGGTTTCACTGTTCTTGAAGAAAGGTTCCAGTGATACGAAGTTCATAGCTGTGTTGACCAGCGTGTTGATCCGTACAGTCGATGCAGCTCCCTGGGAAGCAAGCTTTCTGGCAGTCTCTTCCGCCTCGAGCGGACCCATACCCTTGTTCTTTAAACGCTCGTACTGTTGGTTGTAGATCTCTTTGTACACCTGGTTACCGGACATGGCACCTTCCATATAAGCAAGGGACATAGCAGTACCACCTCGTGCAGCGAGACCTGTTACCTTTTCAACGGCTCCGGCTATCTTGGTGCCGGCAGCGAGAGTAGACCCGGCTTTACCCAGCATGCTCAGGCCTTTACCGATATAGGCTCCAGGGAGAGCAAACTCAGCTGCAGACTCTACCAGCTGACCTACATTATTGAACCACCAGGCAGGATCACCCAGATCGAATACTTCACCAGGATTCTCCCGGTAGACTTCTCCGAACGGATTACTCCAGTTCTTCATGGTACTGATCAGCTCGTTGTCATAGTCATGACTGTTGTCGAAGAGCTCACCAAGGTACCCTACTCCTTCCATGATGCCGAGTGGGATGTTTACCAGAGTGTTACCAATCGTTTTCACCAGCTGTTCACCCCAGCCTTGCGCCTGAGCACGCAACTTATAGTTATCCGCATTCGTCTTTGGTTGAAATCCGAATTCATCGAATTTGAATGCATTAGTACTTTCCCCACCAAGGAAAGCATCATTATTACCTGCACCAGGAGCTATATGAGCTGCCGAAAACCCCGAAGACTTCTTCGAAGGTTTTACAGGGTCAGTCGTTTTTATATCACTTGGATCAAAGCCCATTATTTCTGTTTTGATTTTTCTTTCAAGGCATTTACAATACGGTTAACAGCATCCCCACGACTTTCTGCGGGTACTTTTTTCACAGTACCATCATTTAATGGAAACTCCAATTCATAAGTACCATCAGCTTGTCTGTTTACACCGATGCTCAGATCCTTATCAACAGCTATCTTACCGGTGGCTGGGAGACTAGAGATAGACTGTGCCAGATATTGCTGAGCTTCAGTGATCTGTCCGTTAGCTATTAGCATTTGTGATGTACCCGAAAGCGCTGGCATCTTAACTACCAGTTCAGTGCCGCCTTTTTTATTGTTGATGTCCCCTACTTTGTAGAAGAACTTGTACTGACCATCTGCATCGATACCTACACCGGCGAAATGAGCGTTGTCACGTACCAGTTTATAATCATCTGCACTGAGGGGTTTACCGGCGTTTGCTCCAGTACCCCATTGCAACCCGAATGATCCGAACTCAGGCCCTGACTTATCGAGATTGAGCGCGAAGTTTTTGAACATGTCCTCAGCTGCTTTATTCTGAGAAGTCTTATTGAAGGTTTGTACACCGATCAATTGTGACTGTTGAGAATACTCTTCCAGTTTCGCTTTATAGGATTTGTAGCGAGGATCTTCTCTCAGTACTCCTTCATAAGCTTCTTGGCCAATTTGATCCAGCTTCTGCTTAGCATCTGCACCCGTGTAAGTCTCCATTATTTTCAAGGCACGGCTACCATTTAAGGCCTCTGTTCTGGCTTTCTCAGCACGGGCTTTAGTATCAGAGGACAACACATAGCCAGATTCTTTTTCAGCTTTGACTCTGAAGGCATCTAAATTCTGTTTAGTACGAGCGGCCTGAGCAGAGATATCAACATGTTTTTGGTATTCTTCTGTAACATCATTGCCATCCTTATCCAGGTATTGATCGCCTACTTTTTTGAGACCTACAGATGATGCCCAGGTAGCCATTCTTTGTTCTGACTCTTTAGAGGCCGTCTCAAGTTTATTCAATGTATCACTAAGGCTTTCCGGTGTATAAGATGTATTGGTATCTGGTTGCCAGATCGGTGCAGTAAGCGCCAGCGTCTCATCTTCGATCGCTTTCGTAGCACGTGCTGAACCAACAGGGTTGAAAGTCTTACCATACTCAGAAGAGCGTTCATCGATGATACCTTTGCGAGCATAACTTTGAATACCATTCAGTAACTCTGAGTACCTGGATTCTCCGATGATCTTTTCGAATGCCTGATTCGCTCCCATCCCTTTGGCCATCTCAGTTTCCATAGCTTGTTTAAGCTGAGGGTCTCCGGCTACGGCTCTGCTTAATTGTTCACCGGAGAGTTTTCTGCTGTACCCTGATATTTGATACGGGGCCAATTCTCTTTCTTGGTTCAGGTAAGATTGTACCTCCGGATCGAGTTTAGCAGCTGCTGCAATGATTGGTTGAATGGTATTCCAATCGAGTTTCCGGGTAGTACTACCGTTGGTGACATAATAATCTCCATCGATGTTCGTGACTTTACTACCACGTTCAACAGCATGTGAGTTCTCCAACCAACTGTTGATCTTCTTGGGTATATCGACTGCCTTGGCAATGGAGGGACCATTGAATTGTCCTACGTATTGTCCGGTCTCCGGATCGTACTGTAGTCCCTGGTAGTTATCCATGGCTTTGCGCATAGCGGCATTGGCCACTTCACGACTGTAGCTTCCTTTGCCTACTTCTTTGTCAACCTCTTCCTGCCATTGAGATAAGCGTTGCTTATTGTCAGCAAAGCTTTTGTACTTACCGGTGAAGTCTCTGGCGGCCATCGCTACATCCCGCCACATATTCTCGTAGTCACCTTTCTTAGCGAACCCTTCAAGCTTGCTACGATATTCCTGTTTCAATTTTTGAAACTCAGGCCGGTCTATATTAGCAGCAGAACTACTCTTCAATAGGTAATCCAATGCATCAGCTTGCTGTACTCCGTAGTCGTACTTCTCCTGAGTGGCATTCATCACTTGGGTCAACTCAGGTATAGCGGATCCCTGAAACTTCGGGATCTGCGTAGAGTTAGATAACTGATACTGGTCGTATAGAATAGGCATTAGTAGACTGATTTGCGTTTCAAGAATCCTCCGCGTTTAAACGAAGTTTTACCATTCCTGGCAGCGATGTCCTTCATAGCTTGCGCAGGGGTTACACCAAATTTTGAGAATACTACACCGGGGTTGATATCCACCACGTTACCTGTTTGAGGATCTTCATACCAAAAAGAGTTTTCATGTCCTTTGATATCATTCAGCCCCAGGCCAGAAGGAAGTGTAGTAGCTAGTTTACGTTCAGTAGCCCCAGCTGGAGGAGGTGTACCTTCGTAAGTTACAAATGGTTTTGGGTCTCCAGGTTTACGTGCTACATACGTATTTTCACCAGATACCATCCCAGTACGCAACGCATAAGCTTTAGCCGCAGCATTGGCCGCATTGACTTCTTCTTGAGTTTTAAACACAGGTCTTGTCGGAGGGTTTTCACCTCCCCCACCGAATACTCTCCGAAGTTGTCCGCCTAAGCGGTTAACACGCATAGTACCATCCTCATTTATACCTACCGGATTATCGATGCCGGCCTTCTTCAGTTCCTCCATTTTCCTGTCGTATACTCCGGATTTTTTCCATAGCGCTGACATATTCTTCCATTTCAGTAACTCGAGTTGCCCTCTGGCTTTCTCATTATCAATAGCAATAGCTTTATCGGAAGCGTTGGCCAGATTGCCGGACCGTTCCCGCTGAGTGGCGATTGCAGAGTTGGTGACATTGTCACGATACTGATTCATTGTAGCCACATTGGAAGAATCGATGCCAGCATTGATTTGAGCCTGCTGCCCGGCAATCTGTGCATTAGCATTTGCTTCCCGGTCAGCAATATCATTCATACCCTGGATTTTGTTGGCCAGGGTAGCCTGATGCACTGAAGCTGCGGTATTCTCATCCAGAGAACGGGAGGCTTGCAGGTCCGTGCTACGAGCAGAGCGTTCCACCACATTTCGGGCATTGTTGAGGTTCACCCGGGGAATGTTCACCATGTTGGTGAGACCTGGTACAGAAGGCTTGGGCACAGAAGCAAATGAATTGGCGATATTGGAAAGGTAAGGCTTGGTTTCATCCAGGGCTCTTTTCCAGTTGATCTTTTTCTTACCCAGTGGTGAACTACCAGTACCAGATACTCCTTTGTTTCCGGAGGCAGATGTTTTAGCACCTACGTTACCGAAAGCGGTACGACGGGCCATACTGGCTTTCATACGATCCTGAGTTTGGTAACTCAGGTCGTCACCACTGATAGAACCCAGGATGTTTTCCCGGGTAAACTTTATTTTGGGTACCGGTTTTCCGGTTACAGGTCCATTAGCCATAGTATACGGTTTAACCAAGCATCAATTGCTTGAAATATTCTTGAGATAATTTGAGTGTTTCCTGTCTTTCTTCCAGGCGCTTAATCGCGTTGTTTCGCTCCGGAGTCAGTACTCCTTTGCTTTCGATCTTACCGATAGCCCGGGCAATCTTCTTGTGGTCATCCGCGAAGCCAAGCTTGTCAGAGAACACGAAGTCATTGTGGATTGTTTCTCCCCCTTCTACCTCAGCCTGCTGAGCAGGAAGTTGTACTCCTCCATTCTCATGAGAGGGTCCTTTCACTTCCACGGCTTCAGATGACATGGGTTTCAGATACCCACCGGCTGCTTTCATATACCCTTTAGCCAGAGGTCCGCCATTCGCATAATAACCAGTGGCATTCTGATCTCCGTACTGGAGGGTGGGATCAGCGGCCAGAGCAGCTGCAGAGCGCATCCGGATCATGCTATCCCGGTTTAACCCTTCGGTTACACGCAGGTTATCCTCTTTCTTCTTGTCTATTATACCTTTGACTAAACCAGCTGCTCCACCAAGTACACCACCTGCTACAGCCCCCATTGGACCGAGTTTGGAACCCATAGCAGCTCCTTGTGCAGCGGCATTAACCGCTACCATAGCTGTTGGTTTTCTTCCGTACTCATTTGCTTTTACCATACCATCAATCAGACTGACAGCAGAACTGGCCAGACCGATCCCACTCTCCATATTGGATTGTTTCTGATCTGTCCAGCCACCATTGGCGTAACGCTTATATCGGGATGCGAGATAGGGTTTCATCGGTATGATGGCGTTGTCTGCGCCGCAGTTTCGTGTAAAAAGATTTTCTTGCCTGAGCTATTATCGTATTCGAACCGCACGATGAAGTAGGTGTCTTCCATAAGCTGCTGCTCGAACCAGGGAATGGAATCCGACAGAGCACTGCCCACTACAGCGAAATTATGGAAAAGATCCTGTAAAAAGGCCGTACCCTCCAGCTTTACTTTGTCCCGGAAGTCATCGAATGACCATTTACCTACGGTTTCCCGGGCAGATTTGAACTGCAGGTCCTTGAATGCGGTACTTACCGGTATTCGGCCGGTACACTGACGGGAGTTCCAAATGGTGATGTGAGTCAGGGTTTCATCTCTTTTCACCACACTTCCTTCCAGTACCTCACTCAGCCACTCCACGGTATCCAGGGTTTGCTCCCCGTTACCTGAGAAGACCACATCAATGAAGAATGGCTTGGGTAACGGATCGTAGTACTTTCCAACCGGACCGGCATGGTGCTCATAGATGCTACCGTTCTTGAGGGAGTACAGTTTCTCCCGGGTGGAGAAGTAGAAGTCCGGAACGTAGTCATGGAAGAATACCCAGTTCTGCCCTTCCAGGGACCAGGAGAGGGTAAAGGAGTTGTCCTGGATCTCAGTACTGTTCAGATCCTGAAAGGCATAACACACTCCTGCTACCTTGTGCAGGTACACACAGGATCCGTCGTCAGTGACTGCTAACGGATCGTAGTTCACGGCTTTAGGATTAGTACAGTTCATATTATATTACACACGAACCGTTTGAGTTCGCGTAAGCTTGTTTGTTTGTATCAGCATCTGCTTGGGCCAAAGCATCAGCTGTGGCTTGATCAACTGTAGACATGTACTTACCCTGTTGAACATGGTAAGTTACTGCAGTACCTGCTCCTGTGACACAGTCATCCTTGATAGCTGAACCTGACTTGGCCGCACTCAGGAATGTACTTACAGCACCTCCACAATCTACATGGTTAGCCACACTCGGGTAAGTAGGTACAGTAAGTCCACCAAAGGTTGGGGTTCCCGTGTTTGGTATTGTCGCTACTACAGCTGAGTACTTTGTGCTATATACCTGAACATTTGCCCAGGATCTGGTAGTGCTGGCGCAAGAAGGCCCGATTGGGGAGAATTGTATAGTAGCTGGATCATACTTCACATTAATGACCAGAGTAAATTCTTCATCTAATGCCTCAGGTGAGCTGTCCCGTACCCGGATCAACAGGTTGTACACCGGTGTGGTACCGGCGTTTAACACATCTCCGTCATTCAATATTACATTACCATCCTCGGTAACAGTAAACACGCCGGGCTCTGAAGCACTTACCAATTCATAACTCAATGTTTCTTTCCCGGTTATTACCTCAGGATCAGAAGCATCCAGAGTATATATGACTGTATCAGTTGATGTTGTATCCAGTATGTTTAACGATAGTGTAGCCGGGGGTACAGGTCGCTCAGTAATATCCATCACAATGAATTTCACAGTAATCGTAACAGTACCACCAGGACCTGTTATAGATATGCTGAGTACGTGTACCGGATAAGTTTCATAGTCCAGATCTGTGGTATCCACGATGCTGATCATTCCTGTACTGCTGTTGATAGCAAATATTCCCAAATCATTTCCTCCGGTGATTGCAAAAGTCATCGGGTCCCCATTCGGCTCGGTAGCTTCAACCTGCAGTACATCTGTTCCGTTTGGTGTATTCTCATCCAGATTAGTCAGCATATTACCCGCTATAGGCAATTCTGCTGTGTTTATTACATTCAGTGTGATTACTGCTGTATCTTCATTTCCATCTACGCTCACTGCTTTTACATTCAACGCAAATGTAGGAGACAGTTCAAAGTCGATAGCACCTGTATTGTTGATTGTGAGCATCCGTGTAGCAGCGTCTAACTTAAATGCATTCCCAGTATTTCCACCGATGATGTAAATGTTTGCTATGTTCGTTCCGGCAACCACTCCAACCAATGTACCATTTATTGAGTTCTCATTTACGTTAAAGCTTTGATTTTCCACACTAGGTAAGATAGCCGGTGGGCAGTCATACACTGTACTATTCACCCCAAGATACTTTTGCCATCTTCCGTCTTTGTACACGAAATCTCCAGGACTTAGTTGAGCATAGAACGCTGGTGTTTCTTCGTATTCATAGAACAATTTACCAGTACCAGTCAGCTTAGCATTCTTTGCAGTAACCAAGATCCTCTTATACACCGGATCGTACCCAATCGTGAAACCATTACCGATGAATGGGTTGACTTCTTTCAGTTTCAGAAAATCCCTGAAGAAGGTATTGAGCCCTTCGTTGGCCAGTTTCAGTTCTCCCTTGTACATGAAAAACTGTCCTTGCTTGGCGTCAATGAACATGTATCCGGCAGGAGTACGTACGCAAGCCAGCTCATGCTGAGTACCGGCATAACCGAGTTTGGAGCTGAGGCCTTCCTGAGGTTCAAACTGGAAGATATCTCCAGCCCCGAGCGTTACTGAGAGTAGTCCTCCTTCGAGGCGGGCCTTATCCTGCGTCAGGTAGAGAGCGTTTTCCATGTGTATCAGTAACCGGTCGTCCATACCTTCTAGTTTGATCGGCAAACCATGGTTCTTGGCCAACTCGTAATAGTCGAGTGGCAAGAATGTTCTCCAGCTTCTGGGAACAGTTTGCTTTGAAAGTTTTCCACCACGATGCACGCGGTGAGGGAACTTCGTGATCACTTCAACACCCGGGTTGAAGATGGAAGTAGATATCAGGTCATTGAGACTGTTCAGGTCCTTATTGTAGCCGAACTGATTGGGCTCTACATCCCGACGGAATAATGTCAGGTAGTTGGTAGGCTCACCAGGGATCAGCGGAAACTTAGGGTACCATTTCGAGTACTCATTTCCTGCAATCTGAAACCGTGCATTGATATTAGAAGCTGACTCACACACGAACCGGCGAGCTGCTTTAACGCTGCCGATCATTCCACTGGTACTTTCATGAGAACGATTAAGGGCATCAGCCCATCCGTATGTATGAAAGCAGTAGTCATTTGCGAATGTGTCGCCTGAGAAAAAAGTTTCGGAAGTGAATCCTCTCTTAGTTCCGGCCAGTACCAGGCTCTGTGCATTATGGGGAAGGTACACGTCCGTCTTCAGGTTCATCAGGTTGGTCAGGTAGGTCACCTCTTTGTTAGCAGCATAAGCAGGCGGCTGATAACTGGTAGATCCGTAATAGGTCTGATGGAAGCTTACATCGCCGGTGTCCAGCAGTTCATTTGACATCTTACCGCCGTATACCTGCTCTTGCAAGATGTTCTTCCATTTACCACTGACCAGGTTATGAGGTACATATTGAGTCTCGGATAACTTCCGGATCGCTTTAGCATCCGCCGCAGCTGTTGGAGTGTTGCCCTTGGTAATATAATCGATCAGGTACACTACTGGTCCGTTCTTTTCACCTGGAGTGATTGAGAAGTCCTCGATCAGCGGATTATTGATCCCGTCACACTGATGGCGAAGCTGCATTGAAAGGTATGTAGGAGAGATAGCCGGTCGGTTGAACAGCAGATCGAATGAGTGGAACCTGAACAGTTTCCGATCGACTATGATCGGGCGACGATCGTTCAGATTACCCAGCAATGTCCAGCTGCTCCAGTTCCCACCGGTAGATAGATAATCTGTATCCGGAGTATTGATCGTCAGAGTAGTCGGACTTCCTCCACGGCCGGCAGCCATCAGTAAGGACTGTGCAACTACGGTAGAGTTACCCAGGCTTCGTTTGGCGTACAGGATCCGGTATCCATTAATCCGGTCAGTATATTCAGCTGGAATGATAATGTTGCTTGCTTCGATACCCAATAGATCGAGTTTAGTACGACCGTACTGAGCTTCGAATTGGTACAGGTTTTGTTTGCACCAGCGGATCGATGGCATGCGATGATGCCTCACAGCTGTACCACGCAGATTTTCTCCGCCAATGGTACTGGAATCAAAGTCGACTGTATCCGGATAGGTTTCATTCTGGTTGTACCATACTCCACAGAGGCCTTTGCGATTTGGTGCATCAAATGAAGGTATAGTATCCTCTACCTGGTACACCTTGGCCGTAATGCTCTGAGTAGTGGCCAAAGCTGACGCATTGTTTGAAGTTGCTGTATGAGGTACGCCCGGGATAGTGAAGGCACGGCTCCAACCTCCCTCAGTGAGCGAGTACTGGATGTATAATGCATAAACTTCCTGGTGCATCATACCTCGTTTCTTTCCACTCAGTACCTCATCAGGTACCGGGTTCAGATCTACAAGATCGCTCTTCCAGCGGATGTTGACCAGGTTTGCGTAACGCTGCATGCTTACCTCCGGAGCTTTCTCCAGGCCAGTAGCATACAAGGCGCCATTCAGCTGTCCGAATGTACCCACTTTACTGTAAGCTGCAGGTGAGATCAGGACCTCCTCCAGTGTGATATCGGTACTGTAGTTGGCACCGGTGTACACTGCAGTAATGGATGCTGAGGATCCGAAGTTAATTGGCTCGAGTTCCACCACCTTGGTTATGCCACTGATCTTGGAGATGATAGCCAGGATAACCATCTGATACCGGTTGTCAGCGTTCTGGATATCTACCCTGAGCGCTTTGTTGGTCACTGAGCCACTTTCTCCAGTCACAATAGATACATTACTGGTGAGCAGATATGGGGTTTCTGTGCCATCGCTCTTGCGGTACTTCATACTCACGTAGTATGCCCCAGGAGCCAGGGCCCCACCAAAATCAGTCTCTACTGCCATGTCCGGCAATTCTGCAAGAGGAAATAACCTGAAGTCATCCAGTGTGGCGACATTCGGGTTATCACAGTTCAGGTACTTGGGAAATTTATCCTTATCAGTAAAAGCGATGATGACTTCTCCCAAGTGATTAGTGGCTGCTTCACCGGTAATGAACCTGGTAGGATCAAAGCCGAGTTTGTAAGGAGCTCCATCATCGTTGATAATCGGGATATACTGATCATTGATATCATCATAGTACCCGATTGCTGAGTAAGTACCATCCGCAGAGAAGATCACCGGGAACTTACTGGTGTTGATCACTCCACAGTACCGGTAAGGTAAAAGGGCCTCAGAAAGTCTGAAGCCTGGCTCATTCTCCACCACACCTTTGATGTTGTGCTGGATACCGTTCTTACCAAACGGGTAGCTATCCTCCGGTTGCTCGTGAGGTCTGACATCTCTGAGAAGAAATTTTGTATTGCGGCTCACACTAAGTTCGTTTTGAATTGTTCAGCCACTGCTACACGGAAGAACTCATCAAAATAGTTGGCGGGTTTTATCAGGGTAGTCAGTGTGTTAATACGATGCTCCATTTCGTCCGGGCTCGGATAATCTACTTCAGTTACTGCCCGCTCAGCATGCTTCTCGAACATAGCATGGCAAGCTTCCCATTTCATAACCGGATCGCTAAACCCGGCTTCAATCATCTTCTGTCTGCAGTACCAGTACAAAGCTTCTTTGTAATTGCTGTTGTCGGGAATGAGGGGTAACCCATTACCGTCCACAGGTACTTTGGCGAAGTATATCCGCACTGTCCCTGTTTCGAAGGAGGTGAGGATTCTTCCCAGATCAGTTTGATAGTATTGTACAGTGTTTTCCGGATACTGTAACACCTGAGTCAGCGTGGAGAAGTACACATAGTTACCGTTCGGTACTGGTACTTGGTCCACCCTGGAGATGAACGCTGCAGCTTCAGAATATTGTGCAGGGCGTTGACCGGCCCGTACATCGCGTACACTATTACCATAAGGTAGCCGGGTACCACAATATTCTACTGCATAGATAAACACCAGTCCACAGGGAAGTTTACCCTTGTGGAACTTAATATCGATATCCTCGTACTCATGAGAGTATTGATTCTGTGTGTGCAGGAGTTCCATGGCTTCCGGGATCCATTCATGCATATCTGCAATGTAAGCAGTGTCAGACACCCGGGTGTTTCTGATCACTCGGCCGATTACCTCATTTATGCTGGAAGCTTGGTAGCTCATGTTTTTGATTTTACTCTTGCTTGGAAATATAAGAACATTGACGATACACGTGCCTCAGCTCCGGATTAACTCTGTTCGCGTCAGCAAACTCTTGCTTGAACCCTTTCTTCGATGCGTTACCATCCGTAGCAGAGAACTTATAGAACAGAATATTCGATACTTTACCTTTCCGCCAACCGATGCGCAACCAATGATCATCCGTGTAATAGATGATTGTCTGTGGTACCATCTTACCTTTGGCGTTCATCACTTTGGGTTGTAGTCTTGTCTCTTTCCAATCTACCTGGAGATTGTTGTGATTACGCTCTACACACTTGGCCTCAATCCGGCCGATTCTGCCCATCGTAAGTACCTCTCCGTCGATGATACACTTACGGGCCTCCAGAAAATACCCTCTGACAATATTTTTCCAACGCTCGTAATTGATCACTTCAACAACAGTAGTTCCAACCTTTGTGTATATCCAGTAGTTACGTTGACGAGCGGAGACGGACCAGCGACCCCAGTACTCCGGATTATCTTTCAGGAGCTTTTCTGTAAAGTCACTGTATACATCCCGGAGATTCCAGGTCTTTGGTTCCTGCTGTTCGAATGATGATATTACGGTAGCGCTCATTATTGTTTGGTTTCGTCTACTTGTACCTGGTGGTCTTCCTTGCCATCCGGCCGGTTATAGTCCACTGTCAGGATGCATTGTACGATTTTTTGTGCAATATCGGAAGTCATGGGGATATCCGTTTTCCACCAATCACAGTTGGGATTTGGTCCTTTACAGTCTGCATAAGGTGCCCAATCCTCGATATCATCCGGGATACCCTCAATCCTCACCAAAGGTAAGGCATCGTTGGTAACAACGATCTTTAGTCCGGTTATTCCATAGTAGGTGAAATTCTGAGAGTATTTGCCGCTCTGTAGGTACCGGCGGGTGCCAGCATCGGCGTATGCGAACGGTGAGAGACCGTCTATGCTGCCCACGTAGCTGTAATACCCGGCGTCAGTAACACGGAGAGACCTTGGCAGATCGACAGTGCTTACTGCAGCAAAGCATTCCATTCCAGGTACACACTCCAGGGTATTCACTTTGGCCATGGGAATGTAGGCTACGGCTCGGAAGAATTTGGCGTCGTTAGGGGCCCGATCCAGCGCCTGCTTGATCAGCGTACCTCTCCAGTACTTCACCCGTTCGTACAGTTGTTTCTTGAATGGTACGTCGAACTCTCTGTCCAGATTCGTAGCGATGAGGGTTGTTATTTCGTCTGGTGTCATGGTATTAATGTAAAAAAGAGACTGAGATATAATCCCAGTCTCCTTCATATTATAGACTGCTTATGCTTAGAGACCGAGAATCAGTTTCACTTCAGTTTCTGGTCCACCGGCAGTGGGAATAGCCACCAGGATGTTACGATCGAAGAAGGCCTTTTTCAGCGGAGTGCGGGAAGCCTCTTCACCATAACCTGTGAAATTATACAGGTGGTAGTTCAATGCGGTAGATACAGAATCTGTAGGCTTACCGTAGTTTTCCGGAACAGTACCTTGTTTCGGGAAGTTGGTGGTAACACCTTTGTAGATGTCGCCGGCGTCCTGGAACAGTCGTACCTGAGCAGCAAAACCGGAACCCAGTTTCATTGCGGTAGTGTACACTGCAGTCAGTGCAGACAGGCCCTGACGGAGTTGAATCCGGAAGTTGACACCAAAGTCAATGGCAGTTAAAGTCAGGGTATCAGTACCAGCCACATAGGAGGCGGTAACGATCAGGTCACGATCTTTATTGGCTTTAGAAGCCGTATCGTTGATGGCAGCTACGAGTTTGGGGCCCATAGTGTCAGCTGTTTCACCGGCAACGGCTTTCACAGCGTAGTTGTAAGTCGGGAAAGGCTGGGAGCCGATGGTCAGATCAGTGATTCCAATTTCGCAGTAAGTACCAGCAGTAAGAACTGCAGCAGTAAGAACCACATTGGTCACCTGTTTTACCGGAGCTTCATACGCGGTACGGGAGGCCAGTACATTACCGAGTTTAAACGGTACTGTACGCTCGATGTTGCCATCACGTTTTACAGCGATAAAGATTTCTTCGGTGGCTGCAGCTGCAGCCAGACCGGTATACGCTGTGTTATCAGCAGTTTTAAAGACACCCATCTCACCTTCCAAGGCATTTGCTTGGAAAAGCAGATAAGTGGCATCATTGGTATACGCGGTAGCTTTCGCAATCAGAACCTGGAGGTTCTTACCGGGTAACATCTTCAGGAAATTGTTTTTGTAAGGCATAGTGAATTGTTTACAATTGTGTACGAATCATGTTGTCTTTGAGCTTCACTTCCCAGTTCGGATCCTGTATCATTGCCTTGTAGTATTCTACCACCAGATCGCAGAGGGCGGGATGTACCAGGTCGTTCAACTCACAATCATGACCCAATATTAAACTCATTTTTCGAGGTTTCCTAACGTACGAAATGCGCAAGTTACTTACTATGAAGTTTTCATTCACATGTACTGCAATTTGATTGCCAACAAGCTCGCTCAACGGGGAGTCAGCCTGGGTTTCGTAGAAAGGGGTTCCATTTAGATTGTCCACTTTGTGAGTGGCGGTCAACCGGTTTGTAATGTCCTCTGCAACACCAGTACTCAGATCATAAGTGTACTCTGAATAAGGGTATACAACGCCAGCTGTTGCAGTGGTATCGATCGTAACAGATCCTGAGATTGTGTTGTTGGATACCACAATGAGTGAGCCCGGATAATTCTTGCCAGCATACTGTTCCCAGTACGCATCGAATCCTTTACTGAGTAATACATGCAGTACCGCATCACGTAACTCATAGATTTCTTCCACACTGTTGTAACCTGTGTAGCTGACATCACGAAGCTGTGTATACGTAGTTACATTGAACTCCACATTACCGTTAATGGTGAGGTTGAATGTGGTGTAATATGGTGCAGCAGATTTCTTTGATTTGAATAAGGGTACAACCAGAAGGTTCACTGATCTGATACTTTTCTCAGGTACTGCTGTGGTACCACATAGTTTCTGTACAGCGGATATATCGCTGAGCAGATTGCGATAGTCACCCGGCAGAAAAGCTTTGTAGCGCTTCCCTGGTTCATCAAGAAGAGCAGGGAGCGCTACACGGCTTTTTATGATATTACGGATGCTGTCGACATCAAACTGATTTACTTCGAATCCTCCGCTGCCATCTTTCTTTGGCGTTACCTTGGAATCGATCAGTCTGTTTTGCTGTTTGTTCAGCAGCCAGTCAATCTCCTGAGGAAACAACTTCCGTGTACGATTAGAAGCTATCTTCTGAGTAGATTGCATGATGTCGATATGCATCTCTTTTATGTTCATGTCGATTCAGTTTACTTCGCTACAGCGACTTCAACATCTGCAGCTATTTCTTCGTCAGATTTTTTCAACTGGTCAGGTACCTTCGCACCGACGACGTTCTTCATCTGTTCCTGCAACTTACCTTTCAGCAAGGCAATCTTCTGGGACTTGGTTTTGTCTTTGAAGAACAGCAGCATTTCTTCTTCGGTGTGCGCCAGGATCTCACTGGTTTCATTGTCGATATACTGTGAGCCAACCTTACGGAGGATCTGTGTATTCTCCATGGCCAGCATAGTGTAACGCTCTTCGAAGTACTTATCACGGAACTGTTTCAGGAACTCGCCTGGCTTATTCTCAGCCAGCGTCTTCAGCGCAGTTTTACGCAGGTTTGCTGCATTCTTACCGGTGAATGAACGTGGGTCCTGTTTCAGTACAGTCAGGAGCATTGCCACTTTATCATCCTTATCACGGATGGCAAAGAACTGTGCCATTGCCTCTTCCTTGGCGGTTTCAAGCAGTACACTCTCATCTTCCACTTTGGCTTTATCGAAGATGTAGAATTCCATGGTTTGATCCCCGGTTGCGTCAGCCAGGCTCATAGCAACACGTGGGTGCCCTATTGCGTGGCGATACCGAATAAAGTCCATGATTTCAATCGGCAGGTTTGTTGCTGATACCGGTTTACTGTTATCTTCCAGCAGTCCAATCTCGAGCGTGATACCTTTGCCGTATTCTACTTTGGTCAGCAGTGATGCGTAGAAGTTTCTCACTTTCTCGCGGAACTGTCGGTCTTCCTTCGGGAGATCCAGTACGTAGGGCATCAGTAAATCCACTTCTGCGAAGTTGAGTCCTGATCCGATACCTTTACTGCTTTTGCTTGCGAAGTAACTCCCGATTGATTTCTTTGACAGGGCCATGAAGTCCTGTGCCTGGGTTTGCGCATCATCAATGAATGAGCCTGCGCGAAAAATGGTAATCTTTTTACTGTTAGGATGTTGTTGTGCCATACTGTTGTTGTTAGTGATTATGAAAGGAGGGGGATGCACGACGACATCCCCCTGGGTACAACAAAACCTACTAACAGTAAGTCTTGTTGTGAAGTTCCATATTGTACGGATTGTTATTCACAGGTGTGATTATTGTCCGGCGATACACTCCAGGTCAAAACATTTGTTGGCACGCAGGATCTGAATACCAGCAGATTTGAAACGGGTGTAACTTGATTCGTCCACATCAGTAGCCAGCAGGGCAGCCTGAGACTCAGAATCGATGTTGAATGACTTAGCCATCACCTGCAGTGATTTCGGCATAGGAGTCAGACCAGGTACGATACCATGCAGGAAGGAACGACCCTTCTGTGCAACGTGCTGGATGTTGGGTTGACCATCATAGTCAGCATCATCCAGGAATACCATACGATAAGATTCGAGCGGCCATCCGGTTTCAGGGTGCACATAACCACCAGCTTGCTGGGCCATGGCTACCTTACCGTGGTCAAACACAGGGTTGTGTTTCACCTTGATGGTGTATCCGTCGATGTGATAGAACTGATCGAAGTATCCGCCCAGTGCCAGGTGATAACCTGTACCAGTTACGAACTTATCAGCGATGTTACCTGCACCACCCATGTTCTGCAAGATAGTACCACCAGCAGCTTTGATCGCACGGTCGAAGACACGCAGACCACCTTTACCAGTGTGGAGGGTGAGGCTCATGCCGGCCGTATCGCTCATTCCATAAAGAGCGTCACCGATCAGGTTGCTCAGGAAGTCATAGCTCAGGTCAGCGTATGAGGATTTGTTCTGGATCTGCTCAAGCAGACCGGAACCACGGGGAATTGTTTTACCGGTGATCACATCCTGCAGGAGGACCTGACCATTAGGCTGCCGGTTGTAACGGCTGTACCAGTATACGTGCTCGCACTGGCTCAACCATTCTTTTTCGAACTGCCACATGAAGTAGTCCATCCAGACATCGGTTTCACCTTTGTCGGTCATGACTTTGATCTTCATCACTTTGTTGGCAGAGTTACCGGCCCAGCTCATACCAGCACGCATGAAGCCCATCTGGTTTTTGTACTGACCAGGCATCGCCATGTTGCTTTCGGTGGAACGGGAACGGCTCTCGGGTACTGCAGTATGCAGCGCGATCCATGCGGCCCCTTCGGTAAACTCCGTAGTAGGGCAATAGTCGCTGGGGGCAGCCGGATCCAGTACTACGGTGTACTCGTAATGCCCGCCTTTCAGGACGGGATCGCCGGTTACCCAGGCTTGTACACCTTTAGAGGACTGGATGATGAAATATCTTTTGATCCAGTTGTCGGCGAAGTACAACTTGAACGGTGCGTTACCGACACCGGGTTTGTCTCCATCCGCATAGCCTGCTTTGGAAATCACAGAGGCTTTTGTGTCACGTCCCATCACGGGATATGTAAACTGGGGATCATCCAGTTCAACAGCAGCACGCTTCAGAGCGTTTCCTTCGTAACCGATTCCACCCATGGTCATCAGGGAGATGGGGTAATTCTTGTTGTAATCACCCAGGATGTAAGTCAGTTTACGGGTCAGTTCAGAAGGCGCACCTTGCCGTTGATTGTAAAAGTTATCCTCATCGAGGCAACTTTTAGGATCAAAGATCGCCTCAGATACCTGGTATTTGAGACGAGGGGTAGCATTAGCCATATTGGGGTTGTTATTTTACAGGGTTAAAGATCTCCAAGAGTTTTCTTTCCATCTCCCGGAGGGGCACTGTCAGGTCGTTTCTGTTGTTGTCTGTTCAGTCGGTCACGCAGTGTTCTTACGTTTGATGTCTTTGCCTGACGCTCTACCACATCTTTCAGGTTCCCATTCACGAACTGCAGGTATAATCCTTCGAGGAGACGCGGAAGACTATTCTTCTCTATTTCCTGTACGATGAGGAATTTACCGGCCGATTCCTGAACTCTGGAACTGACGTATTGGTAAAACTCAGTTTTCTTGGCTTCGGGTACCAGGAACTTCATGGTAGCGCTGGTGTTGATCTCTGCAGAGAGCATCGTAGTCAACGCCTTCACACTGTTCTGGAACTCTTTTTCGTCAGCCTCGAGTTTAGTCTGGATCTGAATGAGCTTATTGGCTTCTTCTTTTTCCTGAGCCTTGTAAGCTTTATCAGCCAGTTCAAAGATCTCTTTATCTTTCACGGCCTGATCAACCAGGAATTGTGCTTGTTTTTCACTTACTCCTTTGCGTACCAGGTCTTCACGATACAGTTTCTGCTGTAAATCTACACTATTACTGAATTCAGTGTATTCAGGAAGAGTAATTGTTTTGGCACTGAAGAAGTCCTCATCTGTACCACCACTTTGTCTATGCAGCATATATGCATAAGCTCTTGCATCGTTACCTGCCAGATGTTGTTCAAACTTCGCTACAGCACGTGCTTCGATGGCTTTATCACGGATCAGTACACCCTCGGGAGAGAGTGGATCGATCGGGTTTCCTTCCGGATCCTTGTGATCTTCCCATTTGATATCAAGCGCTTCTCCATGGAGTTTGTCGACATCATCCCAGAACTGCAGAGGGTTCTCATCTCCCTCATCATCTGCTGGGAGATCATCATCCGCAGAAGGATCGGCCGGAGAAGTTGTTCCTTTCAGCTTATTCAATTCAGCTGTTTCTTCGGGAGTGAGATCCACGAGAGGTTTTGTCTGGAGTTCTGCAAGCCGTGTTGCATCGGCTGCAGCTTGTGCTTCTTCAGCTGCGGCAGCCTGAGCAATTTGCTGTGCTGCCAGGTCATCTGGTTTAGTAGTACCATCGCCCGGTTTGAAGTCCGGATTATCGATGTCTGTTAATGTAGGGTTTGCCATTGTTACTGTTTTTTAGGTTTGCTTTTGTACCTCGCTGTTTTTACAGCGGTTTTATTTTTCTGGTCTGCTATACGTTCAGTAGACTGTATCTGTTGTTGTTTAAGCCAAAGATCACGTTGTTGCATCGTATCTTTGAGCTTCATCTCGTCTCTTTTCAGCTGAGCATCATCGAGTGCTTTCTGTCTGGCCAGTACACGATCCTCAATCTCAACGGCGTCTTGCACTCCATTATCATTCGCATCACCATCTCCCTGGAAGTTCTGTGCAGAGGACAGATCGTACTCACCCTTGATCATCGTGTTCTGATCTTTACGATCCCACTCCTTATCAAGCTTGAGCATCTCGAGGGTATTCTCAAACTCAGCAAATTCACGCTTACGCTGATCTTCTGCTGCCTGCAGGTCCGCTTCGTTACTGTACTGCTGCTGGTTGATACTCTCCTGGATCTCTTCGATCTTCTTGAGTTTCATACTCAGCTCTTCCACACTCTGTGTTCGGTACAGCTCCAGGATCGCAGAAGGTTTGGTACCTCCTTGAATCATAGCTGCAGCATTTTGTTGTAATCCACGGAACACAGCGGTCTCTTCAGTAGCTGAGTTCACAAGGATACCGAGTTCTGCAGAAGCGTACTTAATCGGATCGAGTTCCATCAGTGCACTGGTAAAGTCATCCTGATTGAATACCTTACGCAGTCCATCAATGTTCACAAATTTAGACAGGTCCAGGATACCCTGCAACTCTTTCTCGATGAACTGTTCGAAGAGATTGAAGATAGTATCAGTGATTACTGAGGATTGCATGAGTCCCATCTCACTGACTGCTTTACCATCACTGGCAAAGGTGGCACCCTTACGGGGCCGGTTGATACCCAGAATGTCATCCCACTCCTGTTTGAAGTGGTTCTGCAATTCAATGAGCTGTTTGATCTGATCGAACAGACTCATGTCCACTACTTGGTACTGGTTCCAGGTTTTATCAACTCCGATCTGGTTACGATTCATTAAAGCGTACCCCAAACCTTCTGCGTAATAGAAGAACTTCTCATCATCCCATCCTTTGTCTCTCGGTATAGCATTCTTATCAATCAGCAGGATCTTACCCTTGCTCTTGGCAATGGTCATCTCGAGCGTACGATTGGTAATCATGTACATGATCTGGAAAGGAAGACCAATCTCCATCAGCGAGATATTCTCTGTATGTACATCCGAGAAAGCACGGCCGTTGTACGGCAGCTTGCACACAGAAAGATTATTCAGTGCATTACGCTGAGCCGGGATTGGCTGCATGCGTGTGTATATCTTATCTCCCAGACGGGTGGTTTCATAGACTTCATTTACCCAGATGGTCTCAGAGGTTTCACCGGCTTCTTTATTCACCGGGTAATCCTCGTCCATTTCCATCTGCTGAATCTCGCCGGTAGTAGGATCAGGGAAGCTTACTATCTTGATAGCCTTCTTTCCCTTCCATGTGATATGGTATACTGGAACCTTGCCCGCTGCAAAGTCGCGGTTGTATGTGTCGGAAAGGTATTGAAAGAAAGATGAGGGCGACACCAGTGAGTTCCTGACCTCCAGGTCGTGGAGATCGGATTCAGATAATTCTGCATAGTAATGATCAACAACGTCAGAAACAGTAAGAAGGCGACGGCAAACAGCCCATTCACCATCTTCAATGTATTCCAGGTCAGGGTTTTTATCGTAATCGAGTTTGATTGGTGATATCCGCTCATAGATAAGGTTTGAATTCTCAATGCCTTTATAGCTGTATGCGAATCCACTGATCATCCAGTCCTTGAAGCAACGCTGCAGCTCTTCCTTGATGCGGTACTCTTTCATACCGCGCTTCAGCCATTTCTGGCCACGGACAGCTTCGTTGTCCTTATAGGATCCGTTGAACTTTTCTTTGATTGATTCAGGTAACTCAACTTCCTCGAGCCCGGGAACTTCTTCCACTGGTAATCCCTGAGCCAGTGCCTGCTCTTGTACCATGGCCACAAAGTGGTCAGTCAGGTTGGACTGTAGTGTTTTGTTGAGTGATTCCAGATAGCTGTTGTACCCATCCTCCCCTAAGTTGTTCACCTGGTATACGAATGGCCGGCGAGCGAACTCTCCCATCATCAGATCGATGTTGGTCCGCAGCATGTTGACCGGTCTGATCTTTCCTGCCCATTTCTTGTGGTTGGGATTCTTTGCATTTAGTGGGTCAGTGACGTGGTTAAACCATTTGGCCGGGAACTGACCATTATAAATCTGGTAGAGAAGACGGATATCTTTCCGGTTGTTACCATCGAAGCTAAAGTTGGATAGTTTGATGTACCATTCAGCTGTGTTCTTGAACCACTGATGTTTATCAGCGATCTTCTGAGTCCAGGGGATTCTCTGCAGAGGCCTGCCGGTGGATACGTTTTCTGCCATTATGCTGAATAGTTATCGATCATTTCGTTTTCGGATTCGTACTCATTGCCGTATAAAGGTCTGGAATAGAAGTCGTTTCTTTGTTCCTGCTCTTGCTGTTCATCTTCAGAACGCTCGCGCAACATGAACATACCCACGATCAGGGCAGAGATCCGGTCGGCATTCTTCTTACCGTCAAATTTACGCATCTCTCTCAGTAAACCAATATCATAGATACGATGTATATTGTATATCGGGTTTTTGTTATCATCAATACCGCGAGGCTCCATGTGCCAGTTGATCAGATAGGTGAGGCCCATCCGCTTTTTCTCGGTAGGCATGTTCATCAGGTAGCTCCGTACCTTCTTCTTATTCACCTCTTTCTGGTCGGTCATCTCCACTTCAAACTCCAGTTTGTGCAGACGCTTACGGCGTTTGTAGTAATCGAGCACACCCTGACCACCTCCGGCTATCTCACCTTGTACTGTACAGTTGTACCATGTATCTAGCTTCTCGAGGTTCTCATAAGCAGTGTTGATGTCTGCAGTACGTCCCACAAACCAGGCAACCGGTAATCCTTCGTTCACCGGATTGTGTTTATTATAGCACTTCAGTACGTAGATCGCGAACAGCGAAGTGAGGTCCTCTGACTCTTCTTTGTAGAACGGGTCAAATACAATCTGGTACATTCCCGCAGGCGTATGTCCTTTCTGGTCTTTCCATGGACGCTCAACTACGGTAACACAACCTTCCAGAGAGTCACGCTGATTGTGTGGGTACTCGGTAACAGGGTTCGCTACATCTGTACTCTGTATGATGAATTCAATTCCTTTCTCACCACTAGTCAGCTGGCCATGCCTGAGCAGAGATTGGATTGCTGCATCCCGTTCAATCCGGTGGATCTGCCGGTCAATTTCAGCAGTACGGAAAGGATTCTTAGCCAGACGCTGGAATACCTCACCAGGTACAATCGGATACTCCGCTTTATACCGATCGAGTTCCTTCACGTCCGTAGCCTTGGCTTTCAGGGCCCGTTGTTCCTCTTCATACTTCATGGCATTGTCCATATCGACATTACCATCAGGATCCATAAACATGATGTTGGCCTTGGTGGCCGGCACGAAGTACCCGCACGAAGTACCATCCATACCTTCATCCCATACGTTCTTGAAAGCGAGCATATCGTACTGCTCAGGTTGACTCCAGATGTCCTCAAGACCTTCGATGCTTGGCCCTTCTTCACCACCAGTACCGAATACTGATATCTGACCTACACGGAAACCTCCATCCTTAACCGCACCGACACTGATGGCCAATGCTTCCTTGAGCTTTTTGAAAGATCCGGCTTCCTCGAAGACGATCTTGCGTCCCCGTTTACCCCGGGTCTTATTAGGGTTATCCACGATCACTCCGATCATTTCACTCATGTTACCTTTCTTCTGACCGAACTCATCGATGTAAGAGGACTTCATGTGCAGGAGTGTGTTGTTCTCCATGCGGTTCTGTTTCCAGTACGGTATGTTGACATTGATCCAGTCAGCCATACCCTGGCATTTGTTCATGATACCATCCGTAGTGAGGTACTGCTCGATTGATGCGAAGTAGTAAGACTTGGAGCCCGGAATGAAGTTATAGTTATAAACACCATCGCTGGATTCCTTGTAAGAGAATCCGCATCCGCGCGTCTTGGCGCATGTGATATTCCGACCACCCGGAGATTCTATCCCGCCGAACTTTCCCCCATTCCAGGCAATATGTTTGAACCGGTACCATTCGTAATCGATCTCGAAGAACTTGGGAAACTCCAGTATCTTCTCCATTACGACATTTCCCATCTTACCATTCCTGTCACGTGACTCACTCAGGATAGCATTGAGTTTAATATCCGGAATCTTGAGGATCGGTGTGAAGTTGAGATAAAAGTAGTGGCGCCCGGGTATCCACAGATCTCCGACCTTGTACCCCGTCCTGCACCGGTGTTCATGCATTTCCCAGTACTCAATGTACTCACGGGAGCCCACCGGTGCAGTCGTGTACACGCCCTTGTTCTTGATGAAGTCAATGGCGGCTTCGCTGAAGTATCTTGTGTTTACCAGTTTACCAAAACTCATAGGGTACGGATAATTATTCGATCGGTGAAAGACTGTGCACTACCTGGCGGAACAGATAATCTTTAGCACGTTGTTCTACCGGCAGTTGTTCGTAGGGTACATAACAGGGATGTTCTTTGGTCTCCGGGTTCTTCACCGGTCCGTACTTCCAGCCTTCTTCCTCTTTCTGTTTCAACCAGCTGTTGTGAGAAGCATCAGGACCTGCAGTTGGGTTAGCCATGTGGAATTGTACACCATTCACTGCTGAGGATCTTTGCCACTCCGGAGCCTCATCCCACGAGGGCTGGGAATCATCACCGATAGCGGAACAATAGGCCTTGTTGATTTCATGCGCTACACGCGCGACTTGTTCTACTGTCATATTTGTTGTGTTTAGATTTCTGTTGTAACCAATGTTGTGTTCTCTGAATCGCCATCAGGTGGGCCGGTCTCTTCCCACAGTGTGTTCCGCTTACCTTCCATCAGACCCATACTGGCTTTACCACGGATACCAGTATTCTCACGCAGCTCAGCCTGTACCATGATCTCGAACTCTTTGATGGCAGTACGCATCTTCGGCAGACTCTTGATGTTATCGATGTACTCCTTGGGAGTGTACTTCAGCTTACCTTGCTTATCTACCTTATCGAAGTCAACTTCCCGGAAGTACTTATCCAGGTTTGACATCCCGATCTTCAATGCATCGAGCGTACGTAGTGACGGTGCATTCTCATACTGCATCTTCTTGTACAGTTCCAGAGCAGCCAGCACCTTAGCGTCAATATCTTTTGCTTCCAGCCGGCAGAACTTCAGTGCCTCCTCTTCTTTCTTCTCTTCCTCAAAGTCACGGATTGGAGAATGGAAGTCCACCAGGAAATAGATATAGGACAGTTCTCTGCGAGTGCGTAGTTTCTTTTGACCGCGGTAATCCCCATCAGAGCCTTTATCACGTTTGACCAGTTCGTTGAACTCAGGAATCATCATGATCCATTCCTTGTTCAACTCAACTTCGAACAGTTCATTTATCTCAAATAGTTTCATCGTTATCAGGTTTGCGTACGCTAGTCTTAGGTTTTGCTTTGTTCTTCTGTGTCCAGTACACTCTCTTAGGCATGCTCTTGAATATACCAAACTCAATCACCCGGATAGATTCCATGGTACCACTCTGCATGATCTCAGCAATTAGCGTAGTGTGGTGCCCTATCACCTGCTTAATCAGCGCTTCAGACTCTCCAGTATTCACCACTGTCTTGTGTAGTACTTTCTGATTGCAGGATATCCGGTTCATGCAGCTTTGGGTTTAAGAGTTTTGTAATACCTGAGCAGTGTCAGGATATCATCATGCAGGAACTTCATGTCATACACCACTGGATCCGGTTGCCGGGCCCCTGGTGGCGCCATTTTGGGAATGTGAGGAAAGTGAATGATACGCATATTACCCGGGTGGAATCCCTGACACATAAACATGTGCATGTACAAGCTTAACTGCAGATTGTACACCACAGCCTCACATGCCATCAGATGGTCCAGTGGCGGAAGTAGCATCTTGTATCCTTTCTCTTTATCATGGTATGAGGTGAACCGAATCAACCGATTGGTCTTGTAATCATCGATGTGTACATACCGCTTATCCTTCACGGTCTCTATCGCGAATTTATCGCAGCGGCCGGCAATCTGGAAACGATGATCCCACACGATCCGCTCAGTGTATACCCCATCGGGATAATCTTTGAGCGAAAGGTGTGGGAACAGTTCCGGGTTTCTCACCCGCAAAGGTCTACCATGTACCACATCAATAGACCGGTTGTTGATTATGTACTCGTGCATGTTGTGGATAGCGTTCCCGCGATCGAGAGAAGCATCCCGGATATCATCCCAGGTATCCAGCCAGTCTTCTTTTGTACGGCCGGCTTTCTTAGCGTATTGCTTAGCAATCTCTTCAGCTTCAAACTTCGGTTTAACCAGATCCAGTACCTGCGTAGCAGATAGATAACGTGTCCCCCGGAAGGAGTACCTGTGTAGTTTGTCGTCGTACTGTATCTGTTCCATGTTGTAGGTTTCCTGTGAATCCAGCCTGGTGTAAACCATTCAGCTAAGATACAGGATGTTGTTTACTTTTTCGCTTTCGCAGGTTTGGTCAGATCGTGCACCTCAAACACTTGGGTGTTAACGAATGTAGTGGCCAGATTATCAGTCAGACGCACAGCCTTCGCTTTAGCTTTGTACGTCTCACTGGTCATCAGTACCCGGCCATTCTTAGCGATCAGGTTTACGAAGAACTGACCATTCGTAGCCTTGTTAATTGTAAGTTTCATGTGAAAATTGTTGGTGATAACTTGGTTTAGAAAGTCTGCGCCACAGCTGCGGCATGATGGAACTCAGCTTCCCAGGCACCGGCGCCACGGATGTTCAATACCTGCTCATGCAGTTCATCGAACAGATGTTTGATCACAGATACAATATCCAGATTAGAAATACCTTCTTCCAGTACATCAGGCAGTTTTACCAGATCAGGACTGGGTTCCTCAGTTGGAGCGATACCGGTACCAGCCATGAGCTGTTCAGCGGGTGTCTCAGTAATTGCCGGTTGTCCAGCCAGTGATTTGTTCTCGTTCATATTTGTTGGGTTTAAATGTTTCATCATTATATTGTACATGATTTGGGCTTTTTTGTCCCACTGATCATAAGCCTTATCGAGCATTTCTTCGTAGAAGCTTTTTCTGACGACGTTTTCCATATTTTTCTATTGAGCGTTTACGTGTCATGTTATAATCAAGATCGAAGTTCAGCATCTTCAGGTACTCCGTTGCGTATATCCACACTCCTTTACGACTTGTTGCAGTTGTGTACAGTACAGTCTCCGGATTCTCAGTAGCCAGTCTCCAGATGTTGAACTTACTGGTCTGTGGGTCCTTCCACTCAGGTACATCAGCGCGCAGCTTCAACCTCGTCCAGTGGATCTTACCGTAAGCCGGTTGCCAGGCCCAGATCTCACCATTCTCATCCACCATCTCCTTGATGTATTGATTCAATCTTCCCACCAGTTTCACCTCACGTCTTTCCACTGATTCAGGGATTACACCAGCTTCTAGAGCAAATGCCCAACTATAGTGGTACATACCGCGGGTACCAGTATGTAATGTTATCGTATGAGGAGCTCGGTTGCTGAACAAAGCATTGAGACTTTCTCGAATCTTTTCTTCAGTCAGATCAGACAAGCTTCCGTACATACCAGTGGGTAAACTTTCTACCTCTTTGTCCATATCCAGGAAGTCAGTGATTTTAGCAGGTTTTCTCATGAGTGTGGGTTTAAGATTACTTCAGGGATAAGCATTACTTTCTCGGGAGCCTTCAGTCGGCGGATATCCTCTGTGGTCGGGTGCCAATCCTTATTCTTCTCCCACATCCTCTTGGAGTATTCATACAATGCTCCGTACACAGCCAGAGGTCTGCCCTTCCGTATCTTGGCGGGATTCACGATAAACACATCAGTGCCCTCGATCGGATCGATGATCCCGGCCCGTTTGAGCTGAGCCAGGCCGGTCCGGATGTTCTTCTTACTCCGGTCAGTACATTCCCATAGCGGATTGTTCATCTCGAGTTCCTGCTGAATCTGTATCACCAGTTTGATGGCGCTCAGGCCTAATCCCTTGTAAATATCAGCACTGGAGATGAAGATTTCTCCCACCATCTGGAACGTGGTGACATCATTGGACACCTGTTCAATAGTATTACCGCTGAATTTCTCGCTAATTGACCTTCGATTGGCCCCAGTCTTGAGTATCTCCATGACTTTCTCGGATACTTTGAAGTGTAGTGGTATTTTTCGACCCATTCTGTGTGTTTATACTACGAATGTACAGCCGGTATCTGAAACGACCAAATATTTGTGTCTTTTTTGACACAAGTAGCAGAAAGTTGTGTCTTTTTCGACACAAATGGGTGAGCATATCTGATTGGTACTCTGTAAGTTGTGAAAAAAGTGCCTCTACAGATACTACAGCACCACCCGAACAGATCACAGCCGAAAAAATTTTTTCTCAGAAAAAAGTTGTGCTCGTGGAGGTGAGGGAGGACCACTTCCCCAATCCCTCCCCGGCTAAGTTCTGCCAGGGAAAGCACCCGTGGTCCAATTGTATTTCTCGATTTATTTCGGGCAGTATAAGTGTTTGCTCTGTCTTAAATCAGAGCAGCGGAGAGCTCACCCGCTATACAAATGGAGACATAGCACATGTGCTATGACCGTTCGCAACCCACTCGCAGTATGTACACACGTAGCCATCTATGTGTGTACATTCATCATGTCACCAATTAAACACTCTATATGAGCACCACAGTTTCAACCGAAGCCATGAGCTTCGCACGTTTTCTCCAGATTCTCAACAGTCGCAAGACTGTAAGACCCGAGTTCCTCGGACAAGGGCCTGTCAAAGGCTTCGAAATCCAGGGTCAGGGACAGTTTCTCGCCAAAGGTCACACCTACTCTGTAGGCGGTGAAGAGCGTACGAATGAATTCAATCGTACCATCTACAACCTGAAGGTGAACAACCCGTCCGAAATGGCTAAGCCCGAGCTCAAAGCTCTGCTGAAAGAGGCCATGGACCTGGAAACCGCAGGCGACAAAGATGGCGCATCTGAACTGTTCCGGGAATACCTGAACAAAGTACAGATGTCCTTCAGCGTCATTGAGAATGAGCGTGGCACAACGCCTCGCTACCATGACAAACAGGACGTGATTTGCCACTTCGAAGTGGTAGACACCAAAGCCGGTGACAAGCAGATTGCCGTGATGAAAGTCACACCGCAAGAGGCTGTCGCAGCCGGTAAGGCCGTTAAGTATGATGTCTCTGACCTCATCGGTTAACCGTCCTGTACACACTCCTCTCCCTTCATTGGGGGAGGAGTTCTTTTGTAACCAATACCTCTCTATATGAAGACTCTCATTCGCATCCTTCGTCTGTTCACCAAGTGGCTGGACTCCGAAGGCAGGGTAACGCTTCACAGCAACATCCTGAACAGTCGCACCTACTAACGGGTACGGACACACCACCACAGCGTGGTGTTTTCCATTCTCCGCAGGAGATGCTGCGATCACACCCATTCGTCACCATCAACACTCCATATGAAACACAGCACACTTGCAATCGTAAGTGGTGTGGTGATGAGCGTGCTAGACGCTCTCACATGGGACCGGCAATGATTGTCTGGTCTGACGTGTACCTACAGTACAACACACCATCAACAGGGACCTGCCCAAGCCAGGCTCACTCCGCATGAATTCGCGAGGCAGAAGAGTGATAGGAGAGTTTCCGAGAGGCACTCGGCTCCTGGTCCCTGTTTTTTTTTCGCTGGACAAGATATGCTGCGTATCTAACAGTCATGTGTACCTGCTCGTGAGAGCAATCATCACACGCTCGTGAGAGCAATGTGGAGTGATATCAAACTGAGAAGATGAGTGTGATGTGATGCATGTGGTGCGGGCTCGCGCCCGATCCCTCACACCCACACCTCTGTATTCAACCCAGCTATACCAATTTACCGCAGTATAGCTACTTGCCTGTCCCGCTATCTCTCACATCACCACACTGGTATCTCCATCTCAACCCTACCTGTATCTCCCTCAATACTCACCTCTGAGCATACTCACATCTGCCCAGATTCACATATTTCAACCATCTTTTAACCTCAAATCACACTCATCATGACAATTATTATCTCCGACACAAGCGGCTCCTATGAACGTATCTACACCAGAGAAACCCGTAGTATGCTGCTGATCAAAATCCGGTATCAACTCAAAGGTTACCGGGTGTGGGCCTTCCCGACAATCTGGATGGCTCGTATATGGTACAAAATCACAGGTAAAGGTATCTACCGTGGTACGAACATATCATTCGAAAAGCGTATACCAGGCTCCGACCAGGTTACCTACTGGGAGCCTTACATGAACTTTCATTAACCTCATCACAACAAGCCTGGGCTGTAGCAGTGCAGTTCCGGGCTTTTATTCACCTGTAAACCGCTCACAGTGAAAAAAGTACTATTCCTTCTCCTGATTCTCGGGGCAGTGTCCTGCAGCAATCCTTATGTAGCGCCCAATACCAGTAAGGCCATAACAGAAAAGGATCAGCTGGAAGAAACAAAGAAACAGACACTCCTGCTTAATGAGCAAAATGAATGGGAGAAGAAACAAACAGAGTGCTTGCTGCGAATCGCAGTAGCTCTGGAACAACTCACTAAAAAGTAATCACCGAGAAAGTCCTCTAAGCATCACAATAAAAGTGATCGGGCCGGTAGCTCCTATTGCTGGGAGTCACCGAATCTTTTATTAATCACAGGAATAGGTTGAGGTACTCTTGAAGTGCCAACTGACGTTCCAGCACAGTGCGCTGTGTGGTACTCTCCTTATTGCTTTGGAGAGGTAAATCCCTTAAACCCAGGTTTAGCAAACCGCACATTTATGTAAAACACAATCATGTGCCGTTCCTCGCTATGACAAGAGGATGTGAGAGCCAAAAGTAAATGCCTAGTCAGCAGGGTAATCGAGAGGGTACCAAAAGAAGTCCCTCTCTACTAATGCATCACAACCAGCTTCCCAAGGGCTGGCAGTTGTAACAGTGGCTGAAAAGCAACCGAGTCGAATCCGGTTTCCAACCTGTTACAACTGAATGCAGAGGGGTATAAACTCATTCCCATGCGAATGTTGTAAAGCGCAAACACACAATGGCTTAATGAAGGTTGTTCCCTTCAGCTTTACAACGGCCGTATGGGTAACCATTAAAATCATCAACCATGGAAAGTATTACCAAACTCACAGTACTCAAATTACAAGCTGCCAAAGTGCAGCGTGATCGTGCTAAACAGGTGCTCAACCTTCTTGAAGAGGGATTAAAGCTGAGCATCTCCAATTACCTGGACCTGAGAGCTACGCTGGGCGGTATCATATTAGACTATGATCTCCAGCACAGCGCACTGCGCCTCTATCTCTGGAATAAGCTGACTCCCAGACTGCAGGATCTGATTGCAGTCAACGGTTTCGTTTTCATCAATAGCCGGGTATTACCTGCATTACTCATTGATGAGAAGTACACAATATCGATACAGTTTCCGCATTCTATACGGCCTGCCTCTTACATTGAATTGTGGTTCAACTATGCAGAAGATGCATTTGAAAATGGCTCACCATACTTCCATCAGATACCCAGTGAAGAATTCAAAGCTGAGTTTGGTGAAGCATACGGCGAACTGATCTAAACTCATTTTATTCCTCTCCCTTGTACGACCTCCCCACATTGCTGCTATCCTAGGTAGGTATTGTGCAATAATTGGTCAAAATTGAGTGCTGGCGGCACTCAAGTACAGGGACGAGGAATTTCATCATCAAATCAACTGAAATGACAGAATCTGCAAAAGCTTTCCCAAAACGTACCCGCAAAGCGGATTACCTGAAAGCTACCAAAATCATAGAAGCCTGTATTGCTAAAGGTAAGCGCACAGAAGGCATCTGTGTTGTTCTTGGAGATGTACACTATAAATCATCTTTGGGATACTTCCATGCACCATGGGTAGGCTGGACCGGTATGCAACCTTATTATCCAGAGTTCAAAAATGTAGCCTGCCCACGTATGGACAGCGACAATGAAGTCCACAACGAGCTCCGCCTCAAAATACTGAAGAGAGCCCTCAAGGATCTCGAAGCATCTTAATCACCATCAAAATCAACTCAAATCATGCCAACAGAAACTACTACGCCTAAGCGTACAACAAAAGAAATGCCATCTGATAAGGTGTGTAGACCATTCTGGATTTTTCCACTCGCCATGGAAGAACTCGGATACGAACTTCTCAAAGATGAGGAAGGATACTTGAAGTACCAGAACAAGGGCGGAGCCGATAGCTACACTGCGATGCGGTGGAAGTCCGGCTCACACTACGGTAAAATGGCCAAGGGTAAGCGTTTCATCTACTTCAACACCACCTTCAATCCAAAGGATGATGAAATCTTCATGGGTATCGAGGAGGATGGTCATACCCGTACTGTATACCATGGTATTGTACGTAGTCGTGAAGAGATGATCCTCATCCTGAACAGCGTACGCTGATTATTCACCATCAAACCTATCACAATGCAAACATTTGACACAACAACAATCGAAGGTAGACATGAACTGTACAAAGCCATGCTCGCTGAGATTGATGCCGTTGAGAAGCAATACTTACACGGGCAAAGCTCGTGTACCTACGGCCTTTGCTTTTTACTCCTTACAACAATGGGGCGCAACATCGATCTTCGGAATTTACCTGAGTTATGGTATTCTAAACCCAAGCGTGCATCTCAATTCGGCCTGTACTGGTTCAAATCAGGAGAATGGAAAAAACGCCGTGCAATCCTGGTGCAATGTATCGAAGAAACCCACAGAGCATTCACCATCTCAACTGACAACAATGACACACCGGTCACCTAAATCAATTGCTCTGGAGAAAATTGCTAAGCAAATGACATCCAGAGAAGCCACTGAGAAGGTACTCGGTGAACTCATCATTGGCTACACACTCTGGAAAACAGAGGTAGATATTATGATGGGACCGGATTACATCAAAGGGGATCCGTTCGAGTACTGGATCATAAACGTATATCAACCACCTAAACCGACACAACATGAAACTGCATGAATTAAAAGCAGGTGATGAATTCGCTTTCGTACATCTTGAACTCTCCGGAAGTTCAGGATGTTTTACTTCCAAGTTTCCTCCCACAGTAATAGGGAAAAGGTTCAGGGTTGAGCGTTCTAACTCATCACGAGTCTGGATAACTGGCCTGGATCCTGAGGTAGTTCATTATACAGCAGAGATGTGCTTTAAAAACTATGAAGTACGGCTCATGGCCCTTCTTGCACCAGCTTCATCACCTCAATCCTCTTTCACAATCCCTGCAGACCTCGGAAGAATTGAGTTCCTTCGTGATCACCCTGCTATCCTGAAGAGGATGATAGAGCTGAGTAAATCAGGGAGTCTTGCACCTTTCATCGGCAGGCGAGCGGGAATCTCCGCACACCGGAGATCGACCTTCCGAGGCCCTTCAGGGGGGCGGAAAGGCGCTGCTTCATCTCAGAAATAACTCGCCCAGCCCGCGCCACTGCG
>OFRF01000007.1_pt1 | contig 66027 bp, 94 predicted proteins | sample 1543081 | NCBI WGS metagenome assembly OFRF01 (sample SAMN07774232, study PRJEB24372) | wastewater metagenome
GTCACGGTCACGGTCACGGTCACGGTCACGGTCACGGTCACGGTCGAGGCCCTGCAGACCCGCAAGGTCTCCTTGCAGGACAGGCAAGAACGACTGCTTGACCGGCAGGAGTCCCAGTTCGGCAACAAACCGGTACAACCCAAAGAAAGAAAACACCATTGAACTAACACTACACACACAACAATTATTTGACAACCTTGACGACAACACATACACTCTGCAGAAATCACCCTGCAGAGGTATCGTGCAATGTCAACTCAACCGACCAGTACCCCAACACCAGTGGGGCAACACAAACCTGACCTGACCAGTGTCAGGTCCCTGGTCACTTCCGTGACCAAGCTCGCTCGCCATCTCAAACTGACGAACAATGCCGTATACCGATGGATCAACGTCAACCGTATACCAGGCGCGCACGTGGTCCGGGTCGCGAACTTTTACGATGTCGAGTTGTACGACCTGCTTCCGCTCACAGGCAGTGAGAACGCGAACGAGGTCACGGTGAGCCTGAAGCCGCGGTCGGTGTTGAAGGCCTTGATGGAGGTGTTCTGTGGACGCATGACCCTGGACCAGGCCGTGGCCGAGACCGGGCAGTCGCTAATCAGCATGAAGCTGATCCTGGTCCATTGGGGGGATGAACTTCCAACCCTGTACACGACGCTCGAGCAACTCGACCAGGGTCGGATCAGTCTCGAAGACGGAATGCGGCGCCTGAAGGTGACCAAGTACACGCTGCACGGAATCCGCAGGAAGTACGGCTACGCGCCTGGACCTGTGAAGCGAACGAGACCGTTCCCGACCATTGGCCCGCGCAAGAAGCTCAACCGGGAAGTGGCCCTGCACTGTATCGCAGGCAAGATCAGTGTCCATGACGCGGCACTCGAGCATGGAATATCCGAACGCACTTTATTCAGGACGATTGAGACGATATCGCCGTTGAAGATGATGGATCTTGTTGCCTGGCCAGACGCTTTTAGAGAGGCTTTGGCTATTGAAATCGAGCAAAAACTGCCATTTTTCAGTCAAAAATGGTTGGAATTCGCTGCAAATGCCCGGTTTTATATGCAAAAGAAGCCAAATTACCCAGAAACACCCAGTAGTTGGCGCAATTTACCGATACGACGCCTTTTGGTGGGCAACCTGCTTGGTGAGGGTTCGCTGGATGACATTGCCGCCAGCAGAGGGGCTGACCCGGTCGTGTTGGCGGGCATTTTCACGGGTGAGTTGCGTGCTATTGGAACGAGCTTCGAGGAAGTGATGAGCTTGCCGATGATTCATCAAGTGGCGATGGCCGAGTTGTTGATTACCTCCATGGACAGGAAAAGGAAGTTGAAATGATCAACAAGGAGAAGTTGGCCGAGGTCCAGACCCTGGTCAGGGGTAACATGTACGAGGAGTTGACACTGGACAACATGTCGCAACAGGACATGTTGTCGTTGAGGGACATGCTTAATGATAGGTTACCGAATGAGAATGTCGGGGAGCTGAGCCTGGAGGCGGAACTTGTCGAGCAGTACAGGAAAACCAAGCGCCTGTATAACGAGATCCATAACGACAAAGAGGTGCAGGCCAATCAGAAGGCCCAGGTCGCGAACTCGGTCAGGGCCACGCTTGAGCAGATGGTCAGGATGCAGGAAGACCTGAGAAAAGGCGAAGTGTTGAAGTTGATGGAGACGGTATTGATTGATGCAATAAAGACCCTGCCCCAGGATGTCAAGGATCGTTTCTTCGAGGAATATGAGCGTCGGGCAAAGAGAGCGGGGTTGGCATGAGTGCGGTTTCGGAGATATGGCCAAGTCATTTGGCCAGGCTCAAATCTGGCGCCTCACAGGCGACGGCGATTACTGAGATATCCAGATGGATCTCTGAAAATACCTTGATCAGAGGTAAACCGTACAGTTACAAGAAGCGGGAGTACCAGAAGCGGATATTGGACAGCCCGGCCAAAGACATGGTGATCAGGAAGTGTTCGCAGATCGGTATCAGTGAAATCATGGTGCGGAAAGCGTTGGGCTTGTGCGGCATGCTGAGCGGATTCACGACGATTTACACGCTGCCGACAGCGACCCTGGCCAAGATCCTGATGAAGACCAGGGTCAATACGGTGATCAGGGGGTCGCCGTATCTCAAGAACATGATCAGTGAAACGGACAGCGTTGATGTCAAGGAATTCGGTGACGGTTCGTTTTTGTACATGAACGGTGCCGCGTCTACCAATGCGCCTATCTCGATCCCTGCCGACTGCCTGATTCATGACGAGGTCGATTTCAGCGACCTGTTTGTGCTCAGCCAGTATCAGTCACGGTTGACCAATTCCGATTACAAGATGAAGACCAAGCTGTCGACCCCGACCCTGCCTGGGCGCGGGATCGATGCGGAGTTCTCGCACTCGAAGCGGCACTTCAACTTCGCCAAGTGCAATCACTGCGGCTTCTATTTCATCCCGGACTACTATAAGCACGTGCGGATTCCAGGGTACACAGGGGAAATCATGGATATCAACAAACGCAATATCCACACCATCGCCCATCAGGAAGCCTTTGTCGAGTGTCCGAAGTGTGGTGCTGAGCCTAACCTCGGTCATGAACATCGAGAGTGGGTATGCGAGAACCCTGGCGAGAATCACGCCGCGGAGGGGATACAGGTCTCGCCGTTTGATGTGCCGGGTATCATCACTCCAGGGTATCTGGTGGAGTCGTCTACCAAGTACGCAGCGATTGGCGAATTCGTGAACTTCAACCTGGGACTGCCCTATTTCTCACAGGAGAGCGTGTTGTCGCCTGATGAGATAAGGGGGGCGATCTCGGCGGCAAGACATGAAGGGGCGTCCTCCTATGTTATGGGCGTGGACATGGGCAAGACCTGGCACTTTGTGGTGTGTGCCTGTTTCAATGACGGGTCTATGCAAGTGGTCCATATCGAAGACGTGCCTATTGGCAAGGCCAAGGAGCGTTACACGCAATTGCGCCTGCAGTATCGGGTCCGGGTCACGGTCATCGACTCGCTGCCGTACACAGACATGGTATCGGCCTTGCAGGTGATCGATTTCAATCTCTGGGCGTGCGTGTACACACAGACCAAAGGTACGCACTTGTTTACGACCAAGCAGGTTGAAGGTGATTATAGTGACGGAACGCAATTTGTCAGGCAGATTAACGTGGCCAGGGACAGGACCTTTGACGCTTTGATGAGCTTCATGCGTTCTGGCCAGTTCTCGAAGTGGACCTGTGCTCGTGATGATGATTTTGTCACGCATTGCACGGATATGCGGCGGGTCAAGGACTGGAATTCACGGACGCAGACACTGGAGTTTCGCTGGCTGAAATCCGAAGACGGCAACGACCACTACTTTTTCGCGCTTTCCTATGCTTTCCTGGCCAGGCAGATTGTTGGGACGTTCAGTGGGGCGGGTGGTGGGCCGTTGCCACTGGTGAGCAGTTTTCAGGTGAAGCAGCCCCCGTCAAATGTCTTGTGAGTGTGCAATGTGCACTCATAAGTGTGTAGTGTGTGCCTAAATAGTCGCAGAGTATTGTGGATCGTACGTCGATAGGTTAAACTCACTGGAATCACACTGGGTTCCAGAATGTTCGAAAGCCTTAAACAATTCCTCAGTTTCAGCGCGGCTACGCAGATTCCACCAGTGGCGCCACCGAAGGTGCGCCCCGGATCATCTACGTTCCCGAGTTATCTGAAGACGACGACGCCGTCCGATGCCTATCTGCCGAAAACAGATAGGCATTTGTCGAGCACCGACACCACGACATTACGCAATGGTGCGGATACACGCACCGTCATTCGCGACTTTGTTGCGGCATCGCCGGATCTGTCGGCCGCGGTATGGGCATATGTCCGACTCGGAATCCCGCAAAAGTACGTGGCTGTGGCCAGGAACCCCGATGGCACCTTCAACCGGGAAGCAACCCTGCTCACGCAGCAGATCCTGACCCGCTTCAATATCCTACCGGACTATGTCACGGATGGGTTCACTGGCCCGCAGTCGATTCGGGCCACGTCAGAGTCACTGGCCAAGGAGTTGGTTCAGTACGGTTCGTGCTGTGGTGAAGTGGTCCTGGGCAAGGACAGGCTGCCGAAGCGTGTCCAGCCTATCAGCACGACACAGATAAATTTCGTAGCCGATAAAGATAAGACTCTGGTGCCGTGGCAATTCATCGGGTCTGAGAAGATCAAGCTGGACTCGCCGACTTTTATTTACGTGTCACTTGACCAGAGCTTGCTCGATCCCTATTCCAGCAGCCCGATTGAGAGCGCAATCAAGCCGGTGATCTATAGCGAGTCGTTCTCCAACGATATTACTCGGATCGTGGCCAAGGTCATTCACCCGCGCCAGAAAATCAGGCTCGACGAGGAGATGCTGCGCAAGAACCTGAGCATGGATGCGCAGGGTGACCCGGCCAAGGCTGCAGAAGAACTGAACGCCATCGTCAGCCAGGTCGAGCAGAAAATCAACTCGCTGCGCCCGGAAGATGCACTGGTCTACCTGTCCAGTCTCGGTTTTGAGGTCGAGAACTCGAGCAATGGTGGGTTGGCTGCTGAGTACGGAGTACTCCAGCAAATGTCAAATGCCCGCTTGAGCACAGGATCGAAGACCAATGGCACGGTATTGGGCTACGCTAGCGGCAGTTCTAACATCGCATCGTCGGAGATCATGCTTTTCATGCGCTCCTGTACCGGTGCGATCAAAGCGCCCATTGAGGAGTTCTGGTCCAGGGCGTTGACCTTGTCTGTGCGCTTGTTTGGGTTGGATGTGGTGGTCGAGTTCACGTTCGCCGCCATTGATCTGCGCCCGGACGCCGAACTGGCATCTTTCAAGCAAACTGAACAAATGATGATACTCGAGCAATTGTCGCTCGGGATCATATCCGATGACGAAGCGTGCCTGAGACTGACAGGCTCACTGGCTCCGGTCGGGATGACGCCTTTAAGCGGGACCATGTTCAAACAATCAACCCCATCAAATCCGCAGACCCCGTCAAATCCGCAGACCCCGTCAAACAACGGCAGTACCCTGAACCAGAAGCTGGCCCCGAACACGCCGGCGACTGGGCGCGGGCAAAACAAGAAGGCTGAGATTTACGCAATTGAGGGCGCACTGTGAGTGAACATGGTCCCGGTTTGAAGGTTTACTCGTCAGAGGAAGTTGACATGTTCCTGGCTGGAGACAGGCGTGATATTGATCGCTTACTGCTCCACGGATTGAACAATCTCGCCATAGTGCTAATTGCACATGCGAATGCAGAGGAAAAATTGCTGACCCCTTTGGGAACGGCAAAGGAAATAGAGACTCGTGTGGCTTGGGTTAATGCGCAAATCAGGGAGCAGGAAGTCCGTACCGGGATGATGCGCAAAGTGGCTGAATCATCTCTGGTCATGGCTGTACCTGCTTTTCTACTGTTTGTTCTTTATGCTGTGCGGGATTCGGTGGTGCAGTGGGTTCAATTGGCGATGCACAAATGATTGACACACGCTATTACGAGTGCCTTGACTTTGTCCTTCGTTCGGAAGGTCGGTTCTCGAACCGGGCCGGAGACAGGGGTGGAATCACGAATTACGGCATTACACAGCGTACTTACAATACCTGGCTGGAGATGCGTGGAAAGTCTTTGCGCGGAGTGATGTTAATCGCCATGAGTGAGGTACGGGCGATCTACCAGGAGTATTTCTGGGAACCGGTCAAGGCCAGGTTGCTGTGGCAGCCTCTGGACCTGGTCCTGTTCGATGCTTCGGTACAGCACGGACCGGGCAGGGCGGCGCGCTGGCTTCAGCAAGTTGTCGGTTCCGAACAGGATGGGCAGATTGGACCACGGACACTGACGTCACTTCTTAACTATACGACTGAGAATACCAAACGGGACACGATCCGGCACTACATGGATATCCGGTCTGCGTTCTATGCGCAGATCATCGACAATGACCCTTCCCAGGAACAGTTCAAGAAGGGTTGGAAGAATCGTATGGACAGATTGATAGATGTTGTGAAGGCTAGTGTATGAAAACCTTCATCGTCACGCGCAAGGCTACTGGCCAGGAGGTTTATAGATACGCCGCCGAGGAGCCGATTGAGTGGCAGGGCATGGAGTTCGCCACGCACGATCACACGGCGATTCCAGAAGCGCCCATTGATCCGGTGTCGCCGCCGACTGTGTACGGAGGGCGGCGGGACCTGACCGTTCTGGAGTTCATGCGGCTGTTCACCCCCATCGAGCGGATCACGATACGGGAGGCTGTGAAAATCAGCCCGATGGCTGAGGATTACCTGGACCTGATGTATCACGCGGACGCTGTCCACCTGGACGATCCTACGCTCATCGCCGCGCTGGGCATGTTCGAGCAGGGCGGAGTGATCATGTCTGGCCGCGCTGCCGAGGTGCTGAATGGCTGATTTCTACTGCGATCACCAGAACACTGCCCTATACCCAACTGCGTATATGAGTACGCCTGCGAGTTCTGCATCCTTGCCGCAGGATGGGGACGGGACGGTTAGCGGCACGGGTGCAACTCCTGCGGTGTCAAGTGCCTCGTGGGATCTGACCAGCGCGTCGGCGTCGTCCGGGACGATGACGGTGATGGGGGCGACGATCACCGGCCTGACCAACTCCGGGTCTGGTCTGGCATCTGCCATTGCCACGGCGATCAACGCCAGCACTGCGACTACCACTTCGCCGAACGGAAACTGCGGCAGCGTCTATCTCAAGGCTTTGGTGTGGGCGACATCGAGCGGCGCCACTTTGACGGTGTATTCACGGATCGCGTCGGTGGCGCTGAATTACGCCAACAACTCGGCGTGCGCGATGGCCGTTGGCACCGGGTGGACATCACCGCCGTCGACTGCGCAATTCAGCGGCGGCGTTTCGGGGCCGTTCTCATACCTGTTCACTGTAGCCGCGCTGGCCGCGGCGGTAAGTTCGACGGTTAGCACGACGGCCGGAACGTACGGGGCCATGACGGCGACGGTCATGGGTGCTGTGGCGGCCGGGGACAAGATTCATATCCGCACCAAGCGCAGCGGGTCGAACGTCACGATTACGTTGCCAACCTCGAGTTTCACTGTCACAACCAGGGCGACTGGAACTTTCACTGCCCCGTTGTTCTTCGTAGCCGATAACGGGGTTAAATGGTCTGGCGATAACGGTGTACTGGTCATTACAATGCTTGGATCGTCGAGCGCGACAAGGACAATCCAACTGCCAACGACGGCTGGCGTAAAGCAAGTGTGGGCTGGAGTTAGGCTTACTGACGATAGTTGCAACTGGCGCTACGAGGTTACGGGAACCCCATCTCTCATTTATACGTTTACGACTGGGGGAAACTCTTCTTCGTCGTCCGACAACGCGCTGGAAATGCTCGGATTCGAGATCACCGGATCTGGCGGAGCGGCGATGTCCAACGTAAATGCGGACTGGAACTATGCTCGCGTGCGGGCGCCTTTTCATGGAAACTTCCCGAAGGACGACCCGAAGCTGCTGGTGCGCGATTTTGTCTTCAAGTCTCAAGGTCTATCGTCGCCGTTTTTCTCGGATCAGCCGTCCTATTGCACGAGTTATCGAGTCGAGAATTCAAAACTTGACCATACCGGGCTGACAGTCCCGTCGTCGGACTCGATTGTCTACGGGACAAGCGGGTCAACAAATAGACGAATCCGATTTCATGCAGATAATGTGCGATGGGTTGGCTTTCCTGCGTCGGCGAATATCTCAGGGTTCCAGCGTTACTTGACTGGACAGCACGCCGGATTCAACTTGCGAGACTGTACATTCACGAACATCAAGGTTTCCGGCGGGGTGGCCAACGGCGGACTGGTCGGAAATGCTGATGTTTTGCAGTCTGACGTCGACATTCTTCGCTCGATCTCGATCACTTCAACGCTGGGTATTCGACCTTTCGTTTTCGAGACAGATCGGTTGAGCATGGCATGGTTCGACTCGGCGGCCCCAAAGACAACCGCGTCTTACCTGCCAGACGGTACAACGGCGTTTTCCTTGCGCTACGCAGTGAGCAGCGAATCGGGGGCAGTGACACCTTTCACGCCTGCGGTTTTCCCTCGGCTCGGGAAGCACAACTCGCTGTCTGACGGCACACGTACCGCCGTATTGCGCCTGCTGGTGGACAACAACATCATCACCGCTTTGGGCGCCTCGCCGAAAAACGATCAGATATGGATCGTCGTCAAGTACGTCGGGACGGATGGTGCCCTAAAGTACGTCACGTCCCGAGCAGATTATCTTGGGACTCCAGCAACCTTGACATCTGGATCGTCAGGAGACTGGTCTGCCGTGGCGTATGACGTCAACGGCGTAACGCACAACTACACACCCTATCAGATCAGCGTATCGCTTCCGAGTGTCAAAACGCTGACCGAGTTGGCATTGCAGGTCTACATTGGGTGCCAATCCCCATCAGTCGACAATCTCTTCATGGTTGATCCTGAGTGGTCGCTGGCATGAGCATGTTCCCTGCTTTTGGTCCTGTCCCTGGGCAAATAGGTATCGTTGCCCTGCCAACGTTGCGCGGCAGGCAATACAGTTCGGCTGGTGGATTTTTGTCTGCGGCAAGGCTTGCTACTGATCCTATCGGGACATTCACGCTGACTCTGACCAATGTCGTTGTCGGCTCCCGCGTGAATATCGCACCGGTGGCGGGTGGATCAGTGCTCTATGACGGCGTGGCGGCTTCGTCTTCTGTGGTAGTGCCACTGTCGGTGTACGCGCCAGGCAACCCGAGCAATGATTTGCTAATCAAAGTGCGAAGCGCCAGCGGGTCGCCAACTTATATCCCATACGAGACACAAGCCGCGGCCGTCGTCGGGGCGCAGAGTATTTTTGTTTCTCAGATCCTGGACGAATGAGGTAGAACATGACAATTACCGCAACAGATTTTGCTATCAGTTCCGGCGGGGCGATCACCGATACAGGCGGATCGACGGTCTATACGGTGCTCGAACTGCACGCATGGTTGCAGGACCTGGCCGATAATGCGGCCCCGTCCGCTGACGATAACGTTTCGATTCTCGGGGCCAATCCGTCGCAGCTTGCCGGTAAGCGGAACGCCTCGCGACCGTCCGCGCTGACGCTGCTGAACAGCATCACGATCAACGATGCTGTGTCACACCGATTCAAGTTCGGGTCGGTCGAGCAGAACAGTGGCAACGACCTATGGACCGGCATCAACACAATCGGGTCAGGGCTTTCGGGGCGCAGTCATTACGTCGTCCAGAACGGCGTCAAGTACAACTCCGGGACCAAGTGGTGGGCAGCAGGCCCGGTGCAGGCACTGTTCAAGGTCAAGTCGTCAGGGTCGCTGATCGCGGCCGGAATCGTCACTGTGCTCTCCCGAGAGTGGGGCTATACCTATTCCCATTTTGACGTGGACTGCTCGGCCGGATCGGAGCAGGTAGCGGCGCTTTCCGTTGCCGTAGACTCCAACATTACGCGCCTGACGGGTAACTACACTGGCGGCACGAATACGGTGACATCGACCGCGCCAGCAACGGTAGTCACGCTAACACCTGGCACCGTCAGTCGCACGCTTGGCGGTGTCACGAAGAATTACAAGGGGATTATCTCTTGGACCGGAACGGCCCGGCTCAACGAAGTCTGGCAGGCGCTGCAATGGGGCTGCACCGAATCCAGCAACGCCACCCTGAATGGCGTAGCCGGCTGGCAGTACCGCAAACTTGACGCCGCTTACACCGAGAATCAGGCGGCTCCGTTCGGCACCTACGCTGGCGGCAAGTGGTTTGTCGCTCGCGGGTGGTGGATTGACACGGCATCGCTGAACGCGCTCGACCTGCAGGGATACCAGCTTATTTCCGACGACGGAACGACGGTCAGCCCGCCAATTTCCATTGGAATCTCGGTCGGTAGCATGGTTGCCGGGGACTATGTTTTGGTCGGCAAGGATGACGGCTCTGGAGGGTTCAACACGACGACCGGCATCACGTCTACGGGGTCCGCTTCGGCAACAACGGTTACGCTTTCCGGCGCCCCTGCCGGCGACGTTCCAACGGGCGCTGGCGTGATCAGGATTGCCGGTAATGCGCACTCCTATACCGGCATCAGTGGCGTGACGGTATCTGGCCTGTCGCCAGCGGTACCTGGCGGTGGGTATTCTGCGGCGGCTACCTGGTTCCCATATATCGACAAGGTGGCAGCAAGCGCCGGAGAGTCGTCCGGGTCGTTCATCTACGCGTCCGACTTCACGGCCAGGGTGCGGGTGCGGAACGGCGGCGGCTCGCCGATACAGCCATTTGAGACAACCTTTTCAGTGACCACGGCGGGGGGTTCGGTCAATGCAATTCGCGCTTCGGACACGTAACCGTGACGATCTCTATCAACTGGTCGTCTAAGCTCGTCATGAGTGATGCCAGTATCCTTGATCTGCCCGCCTTCAAGGATACGATCAGGGATCTTGAGGATGACGCTGTAGGGGTCCAATACCCTGGCGTGATCACGTACAAGCGCGTGGACATCGGCGGCGGAGCCTACTTCCACGCGGTCGATCTGATCAACGGCTATCGGTTGCAGTTCGCCGGATCCGGGCCCTTCCGCATCGTCGGCAACCTTTCTGGACCGATCGTTGACACAGGCGTTCAGATCGAGCGCGAGACGAGTGCAGCGTTTTCAACAACAGCGGTCGGCGGCAGCGGATACACCCTTGAGCAAATCGGCCAGGCAGTTGGGCAACGAATTGTCGAGGGAGCATTGACCGACGATCAGATTAGTAGGCTGATGCTGGCCGTGCTGACCGGCAAGGTTAGTGGTGCGGGCACGGCAGCAGAGCATTTCCGAGATGTCGCCGACAGCAAGGACCGAGTGACGATGACGGTCGATGCGTCTGGCAACAGAACGGCCGTTGCACTGGATGCGGCATGAGGCTGAGGGGTTTCTCTGCGCGGGCCTTCGCCACTCGAACCATGGCGCCGATCTGGTGGGGCAGTCATGTACAGGTTACGCTACGCTTCATTGTGCGGCTGGTTTCCAGGGTGTCACAGCGCATCCTGATGATGTCGAGGCTTTGAGATGGAAAAGATCGTGCTGAAGTCGACGCTGTTGAAGTCGACAGTTTTGCGCTCACTGACCAGTGTTCGGTTTTTCACCGATTCTACGATGACGCAGATGTTCATGTCCGGTAGCCACATCACGCCGATAGTTGCACTGATGTCTGTGCTTGATGCAGGAGTAATGGTATGACAACGATGTTCGTAGGTGATGTTGGCACAGAAATCATTCTGGATTGTGGGGTGAATGTCACGACGGCCACGGTTCGCAACATCATTGCTCGACGCCCTGACGGGTCGAAGGTGGTGTGGGTGGCTGTTGCAGAGGGTACGAATTCAATCAAGTACGTGGCCCAGACCAATGACCTGACTGCCGGCAAGTGGGCGTTCCAGGCCTATGTGGAAATGCCCGGTTGGAAGGGTTTTGGTGAGGTCGCGTATCACACGGTGAGCCGGCCAATTTAAGGAAATGAGATGAGTATAAGAGAAGAACGCGCCTGGGCAGGGTCCCAGGCCAGTTACGAAGCCGCACTGGATGCCGAGACGCGGATCATGGCCGGTATGAATACAGTGGAACCGCCAACTGACGAATACCCTCGCCTGTTGTCTGTCAGCGATGGCCTGGCAGTGATCTCGATCAAGGGTCCGCTGATGAACAATGACAGTTGGATGTTGCGAATGTTTGGTGCCACAGGCTACCCTGAGATTCGCGACGCCCTGGTGGCCGCGGTCAATGACCCGGAAGTGAAGCAGATCCTGCTCGATTGCGACTCTGGTGGCGGTGCGGTGTCGGGATGTGACGACACCGGCAACCTGATTCGGTCCGTGAACAAGGTGAAGCCGGTCACGGCCTATGGCGACACGATGGCCAGCGCCATGTACTGGTTGGCGTGTTCTGCGGGACGGGTCTACTCGAGCAAGTCAGCCCTGGTGGGTTCCATCGGCGTCAAGGCGACGTTCCGTGAGTACACCAAGCAGAACGAGCAGGACGGGGTCTCGGTCACGGTCATTCGCGCCGGCAAGTACAAGGCCCTGGCCGATCCCAATGAGAAGCTGACCCCCGAAGCGAAGGCCCAGATCCAGGCCGTGGTGGATGCGGCGTATGGGGTGTTCGTTGATCATGTGGCTGAAATGCGGGGCAAGACGTATGCGTATACCGACAAGACGATGGCCGATGGGCAGGAGTTCATCGGCCAGGCGGCGGTCGATGTCGGCTTGACGGACGGCATTACCACATTTGACGCGGTAGTTGGTGGACTCAAGAAAAAAATTCTTGCATCATTAACCAAAACTATGGATAATCACGGAAACAATAGCGTGCGGCTATTTGGCGCCGCTACATCACAATCAGGAGATGGCAGCATGGGGAAACGAGCACTTACCGAGCAGGACATCGCGGCACTGGCGGCCGGAGGTTCTGTGTCAGGGTTGGTTGATCAGGCTGCGCTCGGCGCACAAGCTGCGCTCGATGTGCAGGCGGCTGCGACTGCCGGCGCACAAGCTGCGCTCGACGCACAAACTGCGCTCGATGCTCAGGCGGCTGCCGAAGCACAAGCGGGTATTGATGCCGGTACTGCCGATACCCAAGAGACTGCAGACACTGCAAGTGGGTCGGAAGTTGCCAAAAACGACACCACTGTGCAGTTGCTGGTTTCCCAGATTCAAGCCAAGGACGAAGCCTTGCTGCAGGCCGGGATCAAGCTCTCGAAGGTCGAGGATAAACTGACCGAGATGTCGGCCACGTTCGAGCCGCTGGTGGTGATCGCAAGCAAGGCTATCGGCAACATGACGGTGGCTCTCGGTGGTTCGGCGGTTTCGCTCGAAGGATTGTCATCGGCGCAGATTGTCGCCGAGCACACTCGTGTTGCAGCGCAGTTCCAGTCCAAGTTCAAGGTCGGTGGCGTATCCACAGTTGATGGGAACGTCGCGGCCACCCAGGCGCAAATCGACCCGCGTCACAAAGCCCGCGTGAACGCGGTTCGTTTTCAAAAGTAAGGAGCAATTAGATGGCAAAGTTCAAATTCAAGGAACTGATCGACAGTGCGGACAACTATACCGCTCGACTCGGATCGGGTTCGGTCAATAGCACTCCGGCAAACGCCTATACGGATAAGGAAGTTGGCAAGTTCGTTAAGTTGTCAGGTACCGACGCCTACAGCCTGTGTTCGGTCGGCAACCCCATTGAGGCTATCCTCACCGGAGTGGAGAGCTACAACGCCGACGACTTTTCGATGGGCAGCATCGCTTTCGATGGCCGCAAACGTGTGCTGTTGGACGGTTCCCAAGCGGCCGGTACGGGTTCCATCGCCATTGGCGATTATGTGGTCTGCGGAACACCCGTGGCTCTTGGTACGGCGCTGACCCTCAGCACGCCGCCGAAAGTTCGCAAGGCGACCAATCAGCCTGGTGCGGTTCCCGCCGACCTTACGGCTGCAGGACAACAGGCTCTGAACGCAATCTATGCCTGGCGGCTGATCTCGTTTGACAGCGCTGGCGCGGTTGGTGATTTCGGCGTCATCGAACGCGTTAACGCATAAGGAGATTCTGACATGGCAAGTTTTATCGACGCACAAGGCGCCACCCAGCAGTTTGAAATGAACATGGACGTGGTCCGTGACGCCGGAGCGGCTTCGCTCTCGGTCCGCGACTACATCAACAGCACCATGCCGACCAATACCGAGGCCTATGGCGATACCTTCTCGCAACTGTGCGCGAGCGAGGGCATTGTCCTGGTCCCGAGCAAGAAGCATGGCCTTCGCTCGCCGAGCCTGAACGCCGTCATCGAAGGCCGTCCGGTCCTCGAAGCGGGTGCTATCGTTCGCCAGCCCTCCAGTCAGGCCCGTGTCCTGCTGATGCCCGCCATCGGCGCGCTGATCGAGGATAAACTGGTCAGCGACCTGGAAATGAACGCCAACGCGTTCGACGCGATGATCGCTCTCGATGAGACGATTGCCGACGAGTGGTTGCTGTGGCCCGAGATCAACTTCTCGGCACCGGAAGCGGCGCGTTCGCAGGTTATCTCGCAACTGGCCAAGCCGGCAGCGATGATGAGCATCACGACCGCAGAGAAATCAGTCCGCATCCCGACCTACGGTCTGGGTGTCGAGTGGTCCGATCAGGCGACCAAGTACGTCAACCTTGACCTCATTGCGCTGGCCATCGCCCGCCAAGTGGCCACCGAGCGCAATGCTCGTGCCAACGAGAACCTGGTCGGTGTGCTGAACGGCGACCCTGACGTGGGTCAGGCGTCACTGGCGTCGCTGGGCAAGAGCGTGACCGCTGTCTCGCTGGATGCCGCGGCCACCACCGGTATCACGCAACTGGCCTGGATGTCCTGGCTGTACCTGAACTCCAAGCAGCGCCGCATCACGCACCTGGTCACGAACATTGCCGGCGCCCTCGCCATCGAGAACCGCGCCAATCGTCCGACTGTTGTTCAGGACAACCCTGGCAGCAAGCGGATCGATAGTACGGTAATGGTCTCGAACCCGACCTGGGCACCGGACCTGCCGATCTTCATCGTCGATCCTTCTGTTGGTTGGCCGGACAAGACGATCCTGGGCATTGACAAGCGTTCGGCTCTGCATCGGGTCACGAGCACCAATGCGTCCTACAGCGCCGTCGAGGCGTTCGCGCTGCGTCGGGCATCAGCCATGCGCTTTGACTTCGGCCAGATCGTCCGTCGCCTCTTCACCGATGCGCACCAGGTCCTGACCTACTCGTAATAAGTGTGTAGTGAGTGCCAACCCCGCCACATGTGGCGGGGTTTTTCGTCAACCAGTGTTGGCAACTAGCCATCTCACTACCCACACGGCAACAAAACTGATAGAATTCGCATTGCGCATTGGAGGTAGGTATGGCTCGTCCACAGATCGTAGCAGTCCAGGCCGAAAGAATCGCCAACGGTCCGTCCATTGTCAGTGGCCTGATCGAGGTCAAGGCCAAGCACCCACCCTTTGTGGACCAGGTCGAGGCGGTTACCATTGGCGCGGCCTTCCAGCCGGTCAAGTGGCACCCCTGGTTGCAGGCCCAGATTGACGCAGGTTGGTTGATCGCACGATGATCACCGACTACACCACCTATGCGGATGTCCGGGCTACGCTCGGGGTATCTGCCGATGAGATCGAGGACGACACCCTGGCCCTGAAGGTGTACTCGGACTACCTCCACGGTGAGCTTGAGGATGTCAATATCGACCTCCCAGACACCTACGCCACGACCGTAGCCATCGCCACGCCCAGCGCCCTGGAAACACGCTTCCTGAAGGCATGTGAGTTGTTCGCTACCTTCGCCGTGGCCAAGCAATTGACCGCTGCCTTGCCATTGTTTGCGGCCAAGCAGCAGACGGACGGCAAGGCCGCCGTGCAGCGTTTCGATAACCCGTATCGCGACACCATCAAGTACGTCAACGAGCAGTACGATAAGTTGCGCAACCGGTTGATTGCCGCGCTCGCTGCCCTCGGCACGGCGGCCGCTGCGGTGACACCCCTCACCTATGTGTCGGTGGTGTCGCCGTCGACCGATCCCGTGACAGGGGTCTGATCGTGGACCGCTTGTCGGCTATCTTTGGGTTTCTATACCAGGGCGCATCAGTAGCTGACCCTGCTTTGTGGAAGAATCGACAGATCACAGTCACGATCCTTAGTGGTGTCATTGTCGCCGCCCTTTCGGTACTCAGGAGTTTCGGCGTCGATGTACCGCTTACAGACGCAGACATCTCCTCTATTGCCGTCACGATCCTGGTCGTGGTCAACACCGTGCTCACTCTGACTACCAGCAAGAAGATCGGTATCCCCCCAAAGGAAACCCCGTGAGGCTGTACCAGGCCGCACGCCTTGCCGACGATACGGTCGCGACCGATGCCTATGGCGCAGACACGTTCAATGTCCAGTATGACCCCCTCAGTTACGCCAAGATCGATGGTGTAGCAGTAAAAAAGCGCCAGATTTCCGTTGCACCAACTGTGACCATGCCGAACAGGGGGGCTATCACCATTGACGGACAACCCTACCTGATCGGACATGGCGCACCAGACTATTGGCACGGTGAACGCATCCGTGTCAATTACGTGATCCAGGGCGCGGACGGACTCGCTGACCTGACCAGTATCGCTGATGCACTCGCAGGAACGCCACCGGTTACAGCCTATGCAGCGCTGGTGTTCAATCGTTATGTCCCAAACACTGACACCAGCGGCAAATATCCACCACAGTACCAGATTTTTGTAGATGGTGGCGAACAGGTGCCGGCCGATTCGCTGGTTCGTCTTGGCGGGGTCCTCTATCTGGTCAAGGAGAGTTATGTCTCGAATTCCGGGTTACGCATCGCACTGGCCAATACCATGGACGACCCTACACAGGAAACGGCCACTTTCACAGCGAGCGTCTATGACCCAGTGACTGATCAGCGTGCGGACACGCCGACTTCGGTTGAAATCCTTCGGGTGAAGTGGCAGGAGCATTTCAGTTACCTGAGCAAGGCATCGGAAACGTACGAGCGTGGCGACCAGCAAGTGTTCACGTTGAAGACGGTGACCCCACAGCCCTCCGACACCCTGACACTTTCCGATGGTGTGTGGCGTGTGTTGTCCGCACAGGACGAAGGAGCGACGTGGAGCTTGCATGTTCGTCGCGCTTAAAGGCATTGGCAAGTTCGATGCCGCGGTAAAGGCGTGGTTCGCATCTGTCGAGACCGCATCGGCAGCAGTTGCTGTGGGTTTGGCAAGGCGGGTCTTTGATAAGGTCCTGATCGAGTCCCCGCAGTACAGTGGGGACTTTGCTGCCAACTGGAAGGTGACGATTGATGCCCCCGCCCCGGCTTCTGCTTTCAATGCCGATGCGGTCGCTAAAAAGCGACATGGGTACCCGGATGCTACCGGTATCCACGAATTCACCCCGTTCAAGCGTGGAGACCCGGAAGCCATTGCTTATGCCAAGGCGCACGCTACATGGGCATCAATCAAGCTGGGGCAAAGCATTTTCATTTCAAACTCCGCAGAGCATGATGAACTGTACGCTTGGCAGATTGAGCACGGGATTATCAACTTCAGACCTGTGAATGTTGGAGCAGGGGCTGTTGGTCGGCGGTCTGTGGCGTTTGTTGGGCACAGGTTCCCGGTGATTGGCAAGTCACAGTTTGAGATATTGAGGAGAGTTGGGACATGACCACGTATGTTGAAGCACGAGATGCCATAGTAGCTTACTTCAACCCGGCCTGGGCCATGGCATATCCAACAGTCCCTGTGTTCTATGAGAACACCACGCAAATTGACCTAGACAAGGTTGGTGCTGGGTTCGTTACGGCGACCATCGACTTCACCGATTCCGCACGACAGGACATCGACCCAGCCCCAATCAGCAAGACCTGGGGGGAGGTGATCTTGCGCCTGTTCGTGAAGGAAGGCCGGGGTATTCGCAACACCCTGAGCATGCAGGACACGCTGACCGGGTTGATGAAGTACAGGAAGCTGGGAGGGGTAACGCTCGAATGCCCGGCACCGGGAATGCGGATCGACAAGGATGGCTGGAAAAGCTACGACCTCAACGTGCCGTTTTACTTCTATCAGTAGATTATCTTTTCAGTGACCAAGTGCTGCCACTGATCACGATGCTGGTCTGTTTTTCTAGCTTGAACAGCAGATACTCCCACACTTGTTGCCGCATGGGGTGTTTTCCCAGCAGCCAGTGAGTAACCGCCCGGTCGGTAACCCCGACCAGTGCCGCCACACCTTTCCGGTTCAGTCGGTGCTCATGCATTAAATCCTTCAGCTTTTCAGGTGTCATTCGGACCCTCCTCGCTGCATTTTACCATTATTTCGGAAGCGACTTCCTGAATTGGAAGTCGCTTCCGAAAATGCCATTTGTCTATTACCGGGCACCGGTAAAATGGAACCAGGCCAAAGTGGGTTCAGAAAACCTCCTTGCACGGCCGCACCCATTCGATTCAGCGGTACCATAAGGAGAGAAATACCATGTCTGTTACTCTGACAACCGGCAGCACCCTGGCCATTGCCAAAACCTACGGCCCGTCCATCGCCACGACCGTGGTCAGTAACGCTTCCGATGCTGTCGTCACCACGGCTTCTGCCCATTCCATCGGTGTCGGCGAGTATGTCGAAGTCCTATCTGGCTGGGGGCGCCTGAACCAGCGCGTTGCCCGCGCCAAGACCGGCACCACAGGCTCCACCCTGGTCCTGGAAGGCATCAATACCTCCGACACCAACAAGTACCCGACTGGCACCGGTGTCGGTTCTGTCCGCCGCATTTCGGCGTGGACGACCCTGTCGCAGATCAAGAGCCTGTCGGCATCTGGTGGAACACAGAACTATGCCGATATCACTGACATGACGGATACCGTTGAGCGCAAGGTACCGACGACTCGTTCAGCTATTGATGTGACCATCGACGCGTTCGATGACCCGTCACTGGCGTGGTACGCCGATGTGGTAACCGCTGACGAAGCGCGCAGCCCGTATGGCTTCCTGATCACGCCAGCAAACCAGAAGCCGATGGTCGCCAATGCCTACTGGTCGCTGCTGCGGGTGCCGACGATGGCCCAGAACGAGGCGCTGATGACACAGATCAACCTCTCGTACGCCGCTGAGCCGGTCCGCTACGCGACCTAAGTCTGACAAATCCGCTGGCTGTGTGCAGTTAGCGGACGCAGAACCCACTGACCACCAGTCTCCCGGCTGGGTCCGTTCCGCCTCACGGACAGGTCGGTGGCCAATCTTCGAGGCGGACCATCTCATGAGGCGAAAATCATGTTTGTACTGAAACCGAAACCGACTTTTGAAGCAGAAGTCCTGATCCCGATTCCTGGTGGCGACACGGGCAAGCTCACGCTCGAGTTCAAGCACATGGGTGTCAAGGCCCTGCAGGCTTTCTATGCCAGTCTGGGTACTGGGGATAACGTGCGCAAGGACGCCGACGCGCTGCTCGATCTGGTCCATGGCTGGAAGGGTGCCGATGGTCCATTCAGTGCTGAGGCGCTGGAGGCATTGCTTGATGATTTCCCTGGCTCGGCCAAGGTGATCTTCGACACCTATAGCAAGGCGCTGTTTGAGGGCAGGCGAAAAAACTCGTAGACCTGGCGGCCCGGATGTATGACTCCGGACCAGACCAGGCCGAGTTGGACGCCATTGGTCTGACGCGTGAGGATGTTACGGACACCAGCGATTTCGAGGTGTGGCCGGAGAACTGGATACCGTTCCAGGTTTTCTCCGAGGTCTCTACGCAATGGAGGATGGGGCCTGGTGGGCCGACAGGTCTCGACTACGGGGAGGTGCGCTGGATGATGAAGTTGCTGAAGGTCAAGAAGCCGTACCGGGTTCTGCAGGCGATACAAGTGCTGGAATCATCCGCACTGCGGGTGATGGGTAAACGGTAGATCAAGGGGATATGATGGACGGTGTTAATTCGGCAGCAACCTTATCTCTTGAGATCAGCACCAAAGGTGCGCATGAGTCACTGAACAATCTTGAAGCCCGAATGACCGGACTTGGTAACAAGTTGTCGGCCCTTTTTGGGAATGCCGGTGGTGGAAACCTTGATGTTGTCAAAATGCAAGCCAGTTTTGATAAGCAGATAGGGGCTATTACCGCAGGGTTAACAAAGCAGTTGGCTGATGCAAATGCAAAGATAGCGGCCTTTGAAGAAAAAGGAGCGGGTGCACTTGCCAAGGCGTTAAAAACAAGGTTGGGTGCTGGCGGTGGAGGTATATCTGGCCAGTTGATACTTGATGAAGGGCAGATTGATCGGTTTCAGGCCAGACTCAAACGTGTTGGACTCGAGTCCGTCAAGGCCCTTGAGTCCGGTTTCACATCTTCCAGTTTCAATAAGTCCAACCAAGTTGTAGGCGCGTTCGTCAAGAACACAGAGGTTGAACTAAACAAGGTGATTTCCATGACCAGAGATGCTCAGCGAATGCTGAGCATATTTGGTCCAGAGCATGCGGAGAACACGTACGGTTCGTTTATCGTCAGTGGGGATGCCGCAGAGCGGGCAAAAATTGCACTGGCCAACCTTGGTTACGCCAAACAACAAACGGCAGAGTTGGTAAAACAAAGGGACCTGCAAAAACTAAACGAGTCCGGCGCAGCGTCAGCAGCCCTTCAGGCAAACCTGGCCCTGAGAAAGGCCGAGTTGGAGGTCGAACGGGCGACCACTAAAGAGCTGGCGGCGCAAGCGAAATGGACGTCCCTGACCGAAAAGCAAAGAGCATCGGCCACCTTGCAAGCGGCAAAAGCATTGTATGGGGTAGGCCAAGCAGGGCAGGCGCTCCTACCTGGGGTAGCTGGCTCATCGCAAGCACTTGGCGCCGCCCAATCGATGGGCAGTGTTGCTGCGGCTGCAACTGCTCTCAGTTCTCTGACAGACAGTCACAGAGCCCTTACCCCAGCAACAACCGCATCAGTCGCAGGCCAGATCAACTGGAACCACGTCGCCAAGGAAGGGCACACCATCGCCAGGGGTCTGGCCGGGTCACTGGGTTCCTTGTGGGTCACATATGGACAACTCGCCCCGCTGCTTGCCGGTGCGGCTCTCGGTTCCGCATTTGTTCATGCCGCCAAGGCAGGGTCCGAGTTTGCTTACCAACTGACCTTCGTCAAGGCACTGGCCCAGGAAACCAGTGGGGCCGTCGAACTGCTCGGGCAATCGACATTGTCCTTGGGCAAGAGTTCGCTTCAGGGTCCGAGCGAGATCGCCAACGGTTACCGTATCTTGGCTCAGGCCGGTTTGAATGTTACGGACAGTATTTCGGTAATGCCACAGGTCCTGCACTTGGCGACAGTCGGTGAGATGGATATGGAAGCGGCGGCACTGACCCTGGTCGGTGTCCTGAATGCGTTCGGGTTGAGCATCGATAGTGTTGAGCATGTCGGTGACGTGTTCGCAAAAGCAGCCGCGGTGTCGCAAACTTCTGTGCAGGAAATGACACAGGCGATGAAGACGGCGTCTGTGGTCGGGGAGCAGTATGGCGCATCGATGGAAGATACAGCCACTGCCCTGACCCTGCTCGCTAAAGTGAACATTCGTGGAACCGCGGCAGGTACGGCTTTCAGAAACATGTTGAAGGAGTTGTATGCTCCGGTGGCTGGATCGGCGAAGGCGTTCGATAAGCTCGGTGTGAGCGCCCAGGATGCCATTGGAAATGTGCGCCCGTTCGCTGATGTGGTGTTCGACCTGAAAGGAAAACTGGAGTCGTTCAACAAGGGTGACCAGGTCAAGATCCTCCAGAAGCTCTTTGGGGAAAGAGGTGCCAAGGAGGCCATCGCGATGATGGCTCTGACCCGTGAGCAGTGGGTTGAATTGAGGGACTCCATCGCGAACTCTGAAGGTTTCATGGATGGTGTGGCCAAGGAACTGGAAGATACCGCCAAGGGGAGATGGGCAAAGGCCGTGAATACGATGAAGACCACGTTCATCGAAGCCTTCACAGAGATGGAACCGGCATTCAAGGACTTGGCCGATTCTTTCCGAGAGTTGTTCAGCAACAAGCAGTTTGTGGACGGTACAAAGCAGATCGTTGGTGCAATGGTTTCCCTGACCAGCGTTCTGGTGGAAGCCGCCCCGTGGGTGATTCGGCTTGCCGAGGCGTGGCTGATCCTGAAAGCCGCAACCATCTCGACCGCGGTGTGGACGGCGGCATCGGCCGCTATCCTTGACTATACCGGGGCACTGGCCGCGGCCAGTGGCGCAATGGGACCTGTGGTCGCTGGCACGACCGTGGCAGGTACGGCCTTGCGCGCACTACCGGCATCGTTCGCTGCCTTACTGACACCTGTCGGACTTGTAGTCGGTGGGTTGGCTGCGGCTGGCACGGTATTTTTCCTGTTCCGGGACCACACTGCAGAAGCGATGGAGAAAAGCACGGACAGCGTGCGCAACTTCGCACGGGAAGCCAAGCAGGTTCTGGACGATCTGTCCCGCACGCTGGGCGTGTCCAGCACGTCTATCAATCAGGCCCGGATTGGAGTCGCTCAGACGGCAGTTGCAGCATCAAATGCCAAGGTCGATGCGTCGGCAAAGACCTATCTCGATAAGTACACCCGGAAAGGTGACCTGGTCGGTACCGGGGCGGCTGTGCAGGACGCACAGTCATACTTGGAGCAAGTTGCTTCCAGTGATGGTGCGGCAAAGGACCGCTTCAGAACGCAGGGTGGCAAACAGCGATCTGCCCAGGCTCTAGTAGATGCCAGTAACGAGGCACGTAAACTGCAGAAACAGTTTTACTCGGTTCAGGACGATGTCGAGAAAAAACGGATTGGTGAGGAGAACCTAGCGGCCGTCAAAGCCTCTGAAAATTCCAAACCGAAAACCGGGAATGTTAACGATATTCTGGGTGATGGCAGAGCAGCTTCCGGTAGATCACGGGGCGATCTGAAGGACGCTCGGTCGATCCTCAACGACAACCTCGATTCCGGGCTGAAGCAGGAGAGGATACAACTTGGTCGTGAGTTGATTGACATCGAGACCCAACTGGCGGCGCAGACGATCAGTGCGTCAGTGGCCCAGGAGCGGAAGAACGCGGCGACAGAGGCGTCCCTGGAAATAGAGCGCCTGTGGATTGAACAGTCGTTGGCCGATGCCAAGCTCGCCGACGACAAGGTCCAGATCATCAAATTTCAGAACGACCTGGACGAGAACGCCCTCAAGATCGAAAAACAGCACCAGCAAGCGGTACTCGATCTGACCAAGGTGCGCACCGCTGACAGAAACGCTATCGAGGACATCGGTCTCGCGTCCGGCAAGTACGCTGATGATTTGAAGTTCGAGATCGAGATGCTGGGCAAGACCGCACTCGAGGTAAGAAACTTGAGGATTGAGCGGGAGCGGTTGCGCACAGAAGAAAACATCTCGATCAGGGAAAAGCGCAACCTTGACAACCCGGAAGTCACCCAGGCGTTGCGGGAAGAAAACGAAGCACGGGCAGAGGCGCAGCGAATTGATGCAGCCTACCAGGAGTCGTGGGTGGGCGGTTGGGAGAAGGCGCGCAGTGCCTGGCTGAAAGATGCTACCAGTTCTGCCAAGCAGGCGGCGGACGCTTTCCAGGTGATGTCCAGTGCCATGGAAAATGCGCTTGACGCGTTCCTGACCACGGGCAAGCTCAATTTCGCCGACTTCGCCAAGAGCATTATTCTGGAGATGGCAAAGATCGAGGCCAAGGCTGCGCTGGCGAATGTTTCCAAATCGATTGGTGGTGGTGGGTCCGGGTTACTGGGGTTGTTGGGGGGTTTGTTCGGAGGTGGTGGCAACACCTCAACGACATCGGTCCTGTCGGCAGCCGGTGTTGCGAACTCGACACCGTTCGCTAAAGGTGGCGTGTTCTCAGGAACACCCAGCCTTGGGCAGTATGTGAACACGGTCCAGAGCAGACCCACGAGCTTTGCCTACCAGAACGTAAAGGGTTTCGCCAAGGGCGGGGTTTTCGCCGAGGCAGGGTCGGAAGCCGTGATGCCGCTGACGCGGGATTCAAAGGGGCGGCTCGGGGTCAGGGCGCAGAACGACAGTCAGATGATCAATATCACGGTCCACGTCAACGGCAACAGCAACGCCCCGGACGTGCGCCGTGCCGCGGGTCAGGGCGCACGCGAGGCGCTGTCTGCATTCAAGGGCGCGCAGCGCTACGCATAAGGAAAACAGATGGCGGCTTTTCTCGAAGAGGTTCTACCGGTCAATGTGCGGATGGGTGCGAGTTATACGGACGGCTACCAGGTCGAGATCACGACCACGTCGAGCGGCGCCGAGTACCGCAAGTTGACACATCCGTTCCCAGTGCGCAGTTTCCACATCAACTTTACCCTGCTCCGTGACGAGATGATGGCCAAGGTGTTGGCAGTTTACCATCGAGCCTACGGCATGTACGCTGGATTCAGGGTAAAATGCCTGGATGACTTCAGCACCAACAATCACCGTGACATTCCCACCTCAATGGACTGGATTTTGCCCAAGATTTCCAGCGGGGTGTATCAGTTGATCAAGGGGTATGGGAATGGTGGAACCCCACTCAGCATCGGATTGCCGTACCGGAACATCTACAAACCCGAGTCCGGGTCGGTGGTGGTGTCGAAGGACGGTATCACACTCGTGTCCGGGGTGAGTGTGGATCACACGACAGGGCGAGTGACCATCGCCCCGGCACCGACCACCGAGGTGATTCGCGGCGGGTGCTATTTCCATATTCCGTGCAGGTTCAACAGCAAGATCGAAGTGTCTGCGGTATCGGCAGATTTGCGGGACTTGAGCGGAGTTGATATTCTGGAGTTGTTGGCGCCATGAAGAGTGTGGTTGCTGATTACCGATATCGCGTCCTGTGCATGCGCATCGTACCTGTTATTGGTTCGGTGATATATTTGACAGACTACCCTCATGATCTGGTGATGAGTGGGCACACGTATCTCAGTACGGCTGGATATCAGTTCACAGGCTATGCATGTAACACGGAATTCTCCGCTGCCAGTATCGACATAGAAGGGATTGCATTGCTGTCAGGTCTTTCTCGTGCAGCGGTCGGTAGTGGATTATTTGACGGTGCCAGATGTTATGTGTTTGCCACTTCGTGGTCGGCACCTATTGAAGATCAAGAGCCTGTCGTTGCTGGAATATTTGGTAAGGCCAGTCTCCTTGATGACAAGTTCCAGATCGGTGGTGTGTCCCTAGTCGATGCACTCAACCAGTCAGTCGGGCAGACATACGGTGCGCAGTGCCCAAAGGTGTTCTGTGGTCAGGAATATGGAGGCTGTATGGTTCCTTTGGCACCAAACACCGTCACCGGAACACTGACCGGTGTGGTTAGCACATCGCTGTTCCAGGACACTTCCAGAGGTGAGATAGATGACGTGTTCGGGGCCGGAACAATTCAATTCACCAGTGGTCCGAATGCCGGGCTAAAGCCTCTCGAAATCAAGATTTACCTCAGCAACGGTACAATAGAGACGTTCGAGCCGTTTTATTATCTCCCAGTCGCTGGGGATACTTACAGCATGGTTCGTGGTTGCCGCAAAAGATCAAGTGATTGCAAGAATCGGTGGAATGGGAGCAACATCAACAATATCGTAAATTTTGGCGGGTTCGAGTATATTCCAACTAGTAGCACCTATGCGCAAGTCGGACAGGGCGGCGGATGACTCCCGACGACATCCTCACGGCCGCCAGGCAGTGTCTTGGCACGCCGTTTCGCCACCAGGGGCGCTTGGTTGGCTTCGGCCTCGATTGTGCCGGCGTGGCGATCCACGTCGCGCGCCAGATCGGTGTCGGGCATCTCGACGTGTCTGGCTATGGGCGCACGCCGGCCAACGGCCAGTTGGAACAATCGCTCGAGGCTCAGCCGTGCCTGGAGCGTGTCCCGCTCATCGATGACCGGCTCCCCGGCGATCTGCTGCTGATGCGCTTTGCGGGCGACCCGCAGCACCTCGCGATCACTGCTGGTGACACGATCATCCACGCCTATGAATCCGTGGGCCAGTGCTGCGAGCACCGGCTGTCCAGCCTGTGGGCGGCGCGCATCGTGCGCGTTTATCGGTTTAGGGAAATCGAATGAGTAGCGGTGGCCAAATTGTAGGTGCCCTCGTTGGGGGTGTCGCTGGATATCTCCTTCCGGGGGCGAATGTGTTCCTTGGAGCGCAGATCGGCCTGATGGCCGGCGGCTATCTCGACCCGCCAAAAGGGCCGACCGTCAATGGCCCGCGACTCAATGACCTGTCGGTGCAGACCAGCACCTACGGGGCGGTCATCCCCCGCGTCTACGGCACGGTGACGGTCAACGGCAACGTCTTCTGGCTGGAAAACAATCAGATCAAGGAAACCGTCACCAAGAAGAAAAGCGGAGGCAAGGGCGGCGGGACAAAGAACAGCACGCGCACCTATACCTACTCGGCGACCTTCGCGGTAGGCCTGTGCCAGGGGCCGATTGTGGGCGTTCGTCGGATCTGGGTCGGGCCGGATCTCATTTACGACGCGGGATCGTCCGACCCCGGCACCATCGCTGCCAGCAATGTGGCGGCCAGCGGATTTCATCTCTACACCGGAACCGACACGCAGGCCGCGGATGCGCGCATGCAGGCCACCCTGGGCGTAGCCAATACACCGGCGTGGCGGGGTCTGTGCTACCTCGTGTTCTACGACCTGGCGCTGGCCAAGTACGGCAACAGCCTGGCCGGCGCGCAGGTCAGGGTAGAGGTGTTGATGGCAGCGGCGCCAGTTTCCTGGACAGCGACTCAGCAAGTGCTCCCTGCGTCTGACAGTTGGGGCAGCATGGCTGCTTCTCAGAACACAGCCATTGCGGTTGCCGGTGATAGTGGATCGTCAAACAGAATAGCCATTACGCATGATGGTCAGATATGGGCTCAGGTCATGACTTCCACGGCCGAGGGGCGGTACTGCGTAGCCTACGGTGCGGGAATTTTCATCACCATGAACAATGGCGATGGGTGTGAGAAGTCAGTTGACGACGGGGCGTCGTGGTCACACATCATGTCGAACGCGGGTCAGAACTGGACCACCTTCCCGACGAATCCTTACCCGCCATACTCTGCCTATTCGTATAGCGGGATTTGCTACGGGGGAGGCACCTTTGTCGCGACGGTCAGTGGTTTGTACTGCGGAGTAACGACTGACGGAACAAATTGGCAGCGGGGAACAATGCCCAGCAACAGGACGTGGGGGCCTATAACCCATAACGGATCAGTTTTTTGCGCGTTAGCCGCCGGATCAAACTACTGCGCAACATCAGCAGATGGCCTGACGTGGGCCGAGCACTCCATGTCCGGCTCAGGAAACTGGAACGCGATCGCGTGGGGCGCTGGTCTGTTTGTGGCTGTGGGATTTTCAGGCGGAGTGGCGATAGCGTCGTCGCCAGACGGTGTTACGTGGACTACCAGGGTCGGCAGCAGCCTGAACTTCAAGGGCCTTGCTTGGTCAGGTGCTTACTTTGTTGCACTGGGCTACGGGTCTGCTCAGGGCTACACGTCGCCAGACGGAATCAACTGGACACCTCTAACGCTCCCTGCCAACACGCTTTGGCGTGCGTGCGTTCCTTTCATGGGGGTCACTCTAGCAGTATCGCAGACCACTGATATCGCTGCCTATATCTATCAAAGTGTCGTATCTTCAGGAGAGACGTTGTCATCGGTCGTCTCTGCCGAATGCCTGCAATCCGGCTTACTGAGCGGTGGCGACGTCGATGTCAGCGCTCTCACATCATCGGTGCGGGGCTACCGCATCGGCAGCATCGGTGCGATCCGGGCAGCGCTCGAACCGCTGCAGGCGGCCTGGCCGTTCGATGTAGTTCAGCACGGGTATGTGATCCGCTTCGTTGCCCGTGGCGGGGCGTCGGTCGTCACGATTGCGGCCGCAGACCTCGACGCGCGTGGCGCTGGTCAGGAGCCCGGCGTGCAGATCACGACCAGTCGGGAAATGGATTCGCAGATGCCGCGCCGGGTCACGGTGCAGCATCTCGATTACGACCGCGAGTACAACACCGGCACGCAGTACGCCGAGCGTCTGAACACCGCGGCGATCAACGCCCGGGTGCTCGACCTGCCGATCGTTCTGACGGCCACCGAGGCGGCCGGAAAGGCCGAGGTGCTGCTCTATCTCTACTGGCTGGAGCGCTATGACGTGTCGGTCACTCTGCCGCCGACGTATAACCAACTGGAGCCGGGCGACGTGGTGACGCTGGTCACGCCCGAGGGCAACGTCAGTCTGAGACTGACTACTGTCAACTACACCAGCGACGCTAGGTTGGAGTGCCGGGCGAAGTACGCCAGTGCAGCGATCTACACGCCGACAGCGGTCGGGTCTTCGCCCAGTGTTACTGGACAATCAACTCTAAGTCTGCCAGTGAGAGCAATCTGCACAATGCTTGATATTCCGAGTGTGCATAGTGTTCAGATCGACCCTGTGTTTCTGGTGTCCATGCATGGGCTCAGCCCTTCATGGGAGGGTGGTGTTCTATACGGGTCCAGTGACTCTGGTGTGACATGGACTGATCTTGAAGCGTTCACAGCCCCCGGTGGTGTATCGGGTGTGGCCACGTCAATTATCGGTAGTGTGGACCATCGTGTGTGGGACAACACCAGTGTTCTTTCAGTAACACTTGATAATGGTGAGGTGTACAGTTCAACCAGTGAAGCTGTTCTTAACGGGGCTAATTACTTTGCCTACGGTAGCGACGGTAGATGGGAAATTGTTGCAGTGCGCACGTGTACGCTGACAGGGGTAAACTCCTATGCGTTCAGCGACATGCTTCGCGGGAGATTTGGCAGTGAGTGGGCGATGTCTACTCATCAAGTCGGAGATAAGGTTTTATTGCTTAGTGCGGCAGACGTTACAGCCGTCGATGTGCCTTATGGTGCTCTAGGTGTATCCAGACTTTACCGTGCTGTAACATACGGTTTGCAGTTAGAAGCATCTACCGATGTGCCGTTTGTGTACCGCGGAATAAACCTGAAACCATTGTCACCAGCATACTCCACTTTTTCACGTAATGTAGTAACAAATGATTGGTCAGGGAGTTTGTTTAGGCGTACTCGATATGGGGGTGAGTGGGTTGATTATGTTGATGTTCCTTTGTCAGAGGCAACGGAAGCCTATGAGATGGACGTGTTTACTGATGGTTCCTACACAACAGTTGCGAGGACTGTTCCGTCCAGCACGCCCACGCTGAGCTATTTGGCATCACAACAACTGGCTGATTTCGGATCATATGTCAACACACTCTATTATAAGCTGTACCAGATATCTTCTGTTGTTGGGCGAGGGTACCCGCTAATAGGTCAGGCAGTTTCCTCTATAAATTCCGAATACTCGGTACAGATAAACATCCCGTCGTCAAGCGTTTCCTCCAACTTGACTGGTTACCCGGTTTTCATAGACCTGTCGTTGATGTCTCAGTCTTTCTGGGGGTCACTGGCATACAGGGATGGTAGGGATATACGGGCAACAGATTCATCTGGCGCACAAATACCGATGGACCTGGTCATGTTAGATTCCGTGCAGAAAACAGGTTACATGTTTGTGAAAACATCACTATCCAGCACTGTAGCCACAGTGATCTATATTACTTGCGGTCTTTTGGCTAACGGCTTTGTCGCTGCTGGAGCATCAAACGGCCGCAACGCTGTGTGGACTAATTATATCGCAGTTTTCACCTTCGGCGAGAATCATGTAAACCGAGTTGGTTCTGCTTATACGACTGCCAATGTTTCAACCACATCAATGAGCGTTGCCAGCACGAGCCCCAACCTAACATCCCACCAGGGTGTGGCATGGGACGGCACGTACTACTATGTCTCTGGAACTAATAAACTCACGAAATATACCGCGGCCTGGGTGTTGGTCGCGACCAACACCAACCCGTTAGGAGCAGTTGGTTTTGGCACCAACCATGTTGGGGACATTGAAGTTGTCAATGGGGTTGTCTATGCCCCTGTGGAGAGCTATACTAGTATTAGCGTGTTCTCATCTCAACGCATTGCTCGGTTCAGTGCAGAAACGCTGTCCTACATCGACTCTGTGAGTGTCAGTGCTCAGGGGCACGAGGTGTCATCAATTGCTTACTGCCCGACAGACGGCTACCTGTATGTATCGAGCTATGCCGACGGCTCTAAACTGTGGAGATACAATCTATCAACCCTATCCTACGTTAGCAGTCTAAGCCTAAGCAGCACCATATCCCAAGTGCAGGGGGTTACGTGGTGGAAGGAGGCTTTCTGGATAACGTCAGGTTATAACAAGAATACATACAGGGTTGAGTATGGTGGCAATGTCAGAGATTCCGTCTACACAGCGTCAGGCTCTGACGACGACTATGAAGGTATTGGCCACACAGATTCCGGGCTGCTCGTTCTTGTTGATTCACTTAATAGTCCGAACAACGGGGTGGTTAGGACCCTTGTGCCAAAGACAATTGGGAGGGTGGGATCTGTGGAGACTGTTGCGCCACTCGATCAATTCGAGTACGTTTCGGGTCTGTCGCGATACACTACCTGGACCATGGGTCTGACCATGAAAATGTCGTCAAAGAGCACAGCAATGGCCATGATGACCTACACCATCAATGGAAGCTCTGCCAATGCAGACAGGGCAACAATCGCTTATCGTTTGTCATCTGACAGACTCGGCCTGTGGAACGACACGGATACATGGTTATTGGACACCATCTCTCCTGTGGTAGGCACAACCTACCGCATCAACGCTTCTCACAACGGCACGTCCGGTCGCAAGTTTTATCGCGACGGAACACTTACTGCGAGTGCGGGAACTAGCACAGCCAGACCTGCTGCTGGAGCAAACACACTTGTAATGGGAATGGAAAGCTGGACCAAAGGCGAAGATTTCGCAGGAGAACTTGGTTTTGCGTACCTTGCGTCAACTGCTTTTTCGGACCATTATGTTGCAGCAGAGTGGGCGAATTTGACATCCCCGGCAACTTTTTACTCGATAGTTGGATAATAAAATGGCTTCTTCACTCGACCTTATTGTACAGTCCCAAGCTGGTAAAGAGATTACAGCAAATGCTTTATTTGACGCATGTGCTCCGGCGTCTCTGTTTGGGCGACGCGCATCTGTATGCTCCGGCTTAGCGTGGGGGTATTATGGGGGAGTGGTGTCGATTGATGGGGTGCTCACACAAATAGATAACGGGACCATAACGCTGTCTGTAAACACACTCAATTACGTTGAGGTTACTCGGGCAGGAGTGGTCAGCAAAAACACTACAGCATTCACCCCAGGCTCAATTCGCCTGTACACTGTAGTTACAGGGGCGTCAACAGCAACGTCCTATACGGACTTCCGCACGTGGGCAAACCTGCAATGCGTAGCTGGCCTGAAGGCTATCGCTCTCAGTGACGCCAACACAACCCTCACAGCCTCTCAGGCGTGCAACAACATCCTGGAGTTCAGCGGCACCCTGACTGCCCAGCGAAACATCGTCGTTCCTCTGTCACCCCAGCAGTGGACGATCTATAACGGGTCGACCCAGGGCCTGCAGATCATCGGTGCCACTGGAGCAGGTGTTGTCATTGCTACAACAAAGACAGCAATCGTGTACAGCAACGGAACAAACGTGCGTCGTGTTACAGCAGATGTCTAACGCATATCGCGTTGCACAGTTTTGCACAGTTGTACAGACATTTGCTGACACACACACCCTGACACTTTCGCTTCTGTGTGTTAGATTCTAAGTGCTTGTTTTGTGGTACCCGGAGCCGGGGTCGAACAGGCACAGCCGCAAAGCCAAGAGATTTTAAGTTCTTTGGCTGCATCCTTGAGTTTGACCAGACTCATATCTGCTTCGCAAACGACATGAAGGCATTGTAAGCGGCCGTCAGCTTGCGATAGTCCAGCAGTGGGATGATGCGCTCGGCAGCAACTACGGCGTTCTTCAGCCCCTGGATGTCGAACGGTGACGCGGCCCACACCCCGGTTCTGACCTCGCGCTCTGAAATAGCCTGCAAGATGAGCACCGCCGAGTCAACCTGAATCTTGTCGGCTCGCCCGATACGGTCGTCATCGTCCGGTGCCATCGAGACGATGAAGAGGACCTTGCCGACGTTCTTCCAGTTGGTCGACGAATTGTCGCCGCACTCCATGCCCATCAATGCGAAATGCATTTCTTGGCCCAGGGTGTTGAGCATGCCGCGGGTGATCGGGACGTTGACCGGCTTCGGCCGGTAGATTTTGCGTGGTTTGGTGTTTTTTGCCATGGTTTTTGGTCTTCTTTTTGGCAGATGCCCAGCAAGCCCATTTTCAGGCTCGCTGGGCGGTTATGACAGGTGCCCGTCATCGGTGGCTTGGCGGGTCGGTGATCGTTGAACCTGAGAAGATGATTTTCAGGTCATGCACTGCGTTCAAGGTCCCAGCGATGCTGTTTCCAGCCTCTGAAATTCGCGTAGAACTTACTACTGGGGACAGCCATCGCTTGGTGCTCGACAGGACTCATGTGTGGTGGGACGGCGTTCACAAGACGGTTGTAAAGGGCAATGTCCTCCTCTACGTTTGGTGTTTTCCCCTCATGTGTGAGGTATGAGACACGAGCGCACCGGGCGGCCGACATCTTGATCAACGTGTCGGCACCGTGCCGGTTCTTCTCATCCTCGCTGACGTACGGGAGGTGCCAGCCGCCGTTGGGTACGTACTGTGGTGTTGACTCCTGGCTGGCATGGTGCATGGCGTAGGCCAGGGCCTGCATCTCAGGTTGGGCGTCTTTGTGGCAGCGCAGGTCGAAGAAGTTCTGCCACTCGGTAGCGGTTACGACCACGTGAATGTGCTGGAACGGCTCGAGGATACGGTTTGTGACCTGTTTGTGGAGGCCTATTTCATTCATCTTCTCGGCCATACTGGCTGCGTTCCGCGCTGCCCACTTCCACAGATCCCTGGCGTACTCCACGTGCTGGACCTCATCACCGGCCTGCATCCCTGGCTGATTACTGCCCCAGTGAATTGGCATGGCTGGGTTCGTACGTACAGCTTCGATCATCTTCGCAACCGGGATTGCCCTACTGGAGCTGGCATTCCTGCTGAACATTCTGTGTGTCATATATTCAGCGTGAATGAACCGTGGATACACGAGTTGCATTGTTTTGATTTCAATGCCCTCGTCGGAAATCGAATGTGTGATTACTTTTGCTTCAATGGTCATGGGATTTTCTCCTCTTGTAATTGTTTGCGACCAAGCTTGAACATCTCTCTGGCATGGCCCAGTAGTGCTCGCACATGCCTGAATCTGTTATTACTTCGCCTTATAGTGTGGGCAGACTCCGATATGTGTAGGAAGTAGTCTCCGTCTGAGAACATCCAGACGATGTATGGCTCGTCGTTCGTGCGTTTTATTGTTATTTTTTCCACATGGGCCTCTATTGAGCGGCTGTTTCAGCCAGTAACTTTGTGCGTGTGATGAGCTACTGGCGTTGTCATCGCCCTGTCTAAGCCCCACCGCCTGATGCGAATTCTAAGGCCCTGCTGTGTGATACCCATGTCAGTAGCCCAGTCGCAGATGTTCCTGGTTGTGCCTCGCCATGTGACAAGCACGCTTCTTGTCGTGTTTCGCGCCTGCTCAGTTGATGATGCCCACTTACAGTTGGTTTTGTTATAACCCTTGTCGTTGTCTACCCTTTCTAGCGTCAACCCTTCTGGTCTCTCCCCCATGTCGTGCAGGAACACCTCAAACTTTGACCACTCATTGCAGACTGCAATCCCGCGAGCCATGTAATTGGCTGATCTTGGGTTATTTGGGTTGCGACACCGATCCATCATGCCGCGCCAAGTAGTGTAGGTCGGGCTATGTCGTTGCCCGTGTGTCGAGTGATTGAGGCTACTCAACTCTCTGGCTAGGCACCCGCAGGACCTTGTCACTCCATTAATTAGTGACACGGACCAGACCTCGACCTCGGTACCACAAGAGCACGTGCAGTTCCACATTAGGCGTGAACTACCGTTTGGCGTCTTCCTTGTACCAGACACACTGGTCACCGTCAGCCGTCCGTGTGTTGTGCCTGTGAGATCTCGCCTAATCCCCGATGTCATTGTTCGCCCCCACACACAGAACTTGCGTGCCGCTTTCTTTACACATCTCCAAGGACTCACCAATGTCATCTTCCCAACGCAGGTTGAATTCACTATCACCGACTCTGTGCACAATTCGCCCTACCCCTCTCTGAATTAGGTGGGATGTACAATGTGAGCACGGTGGGTGTGTCACATATGCAGTGCACCCACTAACGTCCCTGTTGGCGAAGTGCAGGGCATTGGGCTCAGCGTGTATAGTTCGTCGCAGCCTCTGCTCCCTTGGTCGCTCGGCGTCCAATGTGCTGGACGGTGGCCCATTGAACCCCAAGCTTATGATTCTATTCTTTGAATCCACCAGCACACATCCAACTTTCGTGCTCGGGTCTTTTGACCACATGGCTATGTGGTCCGCCAGAGCTAGAAACCGATAGTCCCACTTAGTGACAGTACTCATATCCGCACATCCAACTCACAGCGCCCAACACTGTACGTGCGCAGATAATCGTAAATTGATGTTGTCTCGAACCTGTCGCACTTAAAGCCCAGCACATCGGCCCCGGTCTTTACCATGAACTCACTGATGATCGCAGAGATTTCAATCTCTGCGTCGCGCTTCAAAAGCCTGATGTCTGCAATATCCATATTGTTGTCCTTATAGTTGAATGAGGTTGTCAGCGACGGACTCGCTAACGGTCTCATGTGAAACGAGAAGCGTTTGTTGAAAATCAACACTCTTGAGAAAGCCGAGCAGCGCCTCTGTGCGCCCTTCATCCATGGCTGCGCACGGCTCATCGAGCACGAGCATGCCGCACTGCGGCAGGAAAGTGCGTAGCAGGGAGCAACGGATCGCCAGCCCGAGCACGTCTAGCGTGCTCCCGGACAGCGACTCAACTGCCTGACCATTGACACAGAACCCGCTTTTCTCTTTCGAGACCCAAGACTCTTCGCCGCGCATCTGACTGAACATGACCGAGACGCTGGCCAAAACCGTGTTCCAGAGCTTGTTGGCAATGAGTGGGCGTATCGTGCGCAGTTTCTTGATCAGCGTGTTGTTGAATGCCAGTGATGCGATGTCTTTCTGGCACTCGTCAATGACCCGTTGTGCGTCGTCGATCCTGGCCTGGGACGCTATCCAGATGCAACTCGCTGCTGTGTGACTGCGCTCCATTTCGGCAATTTCACGGTTGATGATGTCGACCCTTCCGCGAGCGGATGCCAGTGCCAACACCGCCTGGTCCTTGGCACCTGTGAGGCTAACAACCTCGTCGGCGCCCGGAGCCTCGAAGTTGGCGTGCGCCTTGACCGCTTCATCGTAAGCAATCTCAACCATTGCCGCCTGGGAAAGCGCGAACTTGTAGGTCACTTGTGCCGCCTCAATCAGCTTGATGTTGGTCAGGGCCTCGGCCAGTTGTCGGCGCGCATGAGCGAGATCGGGAACGTCGTCCCCAGGAATCTCACCGACCCACACCGCGGTGTTTGGAAAGGTCGAGGTGTTGTAACCGACGTATCCGTGCAGCTTTTGAAATTCAGGCCGCAAGCGGTCTGCATGCTTTCGGACGGCATGCAGTGCCGCAAGCTTGCCTCGCTGCTTGGCAACTTCCTTTTCCAATACCAACACACGGGGTGTGATGAGTGCGAGGTTTGCGTCAACTGTTGCGTTGGTCGATTTCACATGGTCGAGATGCGTGACGTCCTGCCCACACTTGTCGCACTTGTCATGATTGATGCGTTTCCGCGACCAGTCGGCGATCTCGGAGTTCACCTTTGCCAACTCCTGAATGGTTGCATCGAGCCGTCCTGTTGCCTCATCGGTGGCGGTTTCGTGCTTCGACCAGTCCCCAGCAAAGCGCGGGCCTTCCGGCAGTGCCGTGAACACCTTGTAGGCATCATGCCTCTTGGTATGGTCTTCGGCGTAAGCGACGCGTTGTTTCAGCACCTCCAGCGCGGTGGGGTCAAAGGTCTTGCCTGCATCACTGGCCAGTGATGCTACCGTGGCCTTGGCAGCATCAAGAGCCTGGGATGCTCTGTCGCACTCTGCTCTCAGCGTACTTTTGCGCAGGTACAGCGCCGAGGCATCTATCCACGCATCATTGGCAGCAATGCGTGCTGCATCAAGGGCTGGGTACGTTACCTCTACGGCAGTAGCATCCAGGGCCAGTTTTAACACGGCCGAGGCGTGGGACTCATCGTCGGGCTTTGGTGGCAGGCTTTCGGTGGCAGCCCCCAGGGTGGCAGTTGCCCCCTTGAGCCGTTCTTCCAGCAAGTTCGGGCTTCCGAGAGCGAGCCGTTCCTGGGCCGCTTCGAGGATCTGATCGAATACCTCCATCGAACTCATATGTTCGATCAATGTGCTCAATGCTTTCGGCCCTTGCTCGAGAGCGCCGCGGATCGATCCCTGGGACGCCATCAGGAGGTTCTGGGCGGTGGTGGCGTCAGCACCGAGCAGGCTCTCAGCCAGGGCCGAGACCTCGTTCTGCCCGGTGCAGAAGACACGACCATCGAGGATGACCTCGGCCCCAGACTTTGACCTCTTGAACAAATACAGCCTGTTGCCGGCTGTAAGCGTGAGTTCGACCTTGAGCGTCTTCTGGTCCTCACCCCAGGTCACCGTCTGTTCAATTGGTGTGCGCAGTGTCCTGCTGCCGAACAAGGCATAGGACACACTCTCCAAGAGGGTGCTTTTCCCACCCTCGTTGGCTGCACGGATGATATTGACGCCGCTTGTGAAGTCAATGTTCAGGTCTTCGTGGCGGCGGAAGTTCGTCAGCTTCAGTGTGTTCAGCATTTCAACAGTCCTTTCACGACTTCTTGCTCCGGCTCGTTCAACTCAGCCATGATGGCGCCGACGATGTCGAAACCCTTGATCGACTCAAGGCTCTCTTTGGCTAAGTCATCGGACATGGCACACCCCTCGACGCGCACAGCATTTGTAATGACGAACGCGTCGTGTCGCTGGCGCAATCTCGATACCGTCTTGATGACATCGGCCGCTTCCAGCGCCGTGGCATCTCCGGTGACGCGGATGAACTGGTAGCCGATGAGATCGTCGATTTCGCGCCAATTGACTTCGATGTAGTTTCCGAGGTGCTCCCATGTTGGGACGTACTCCAGACCTTCTTCGGTGATCCTCAGCGCGTGCTTGAACTCGTCAGCAATACAGTCGACAACAGATGACGGGACCTGGTTGCCAACCACGACGACACGGCCGCCACGCAACTTGTAGCCGACATGCTCGTGGCCCAGGATCAGCGTCCAGTCGGCACGCATCAGCGCGCCGACCTGGTCGTCGTTGATGTTCAGGCTGTGGTCACTGTTCTCGGCAAAGCCGTTCTTGTAGTTGCAGTGAAGCAATAGGTACTTGGCGCTTTCAGGTTTGTTTACCGCCTTCTCGATCTCCATGTCGAACAGGGCCTGGTTCGGCATGTGCGGGATGCACCAAATGGTGTCGGTCACAGCTTGGAATCCGCTGTCAAAAACAGCAACTCTCTTGTGTACGTTGGACATGGCCAGCATGTGGACCAGTAAATGGAACGAAGAAAGTTTGTCGCCACGAGGGTTATAGTCGTGGTTCCCGGCAATGAGGGCGAGTGAGCAGGATGGCTTGGACGTAAGCCAGTCAACGAAAATCATTGCTGTCTTGACCACCTCGTTGGTGTCTACTGTGAAGCCGTCGAACAGGTCACCGTTGACAGTTACAACACCTGTTTCGTTGTCAAGGTCGGCCTCAAGCCAGTCACGCAGATAACCCCTCAAAGCCTGCTGCGACTGGGGTGTGGTTCCGCCAGAGCGATTCACTCCGATGTGCAGATCGTTTATACATAACATGGGTATTTACTCCAGTGAGCAGGAGCGTCTATATTGGACACTCCTGCGTGGTTTGTCAAGTTTATCAGATGTCCGTCGCATCGCGGAAGCCCAAAAATACAGGGAATCTGGGGGCATCTTTAACGCCCACCAGGAAGGACTTGACCTTGACCGTCTTGCCAATCAGTGAGTCACGCTGGTTCCACAGCAAGGCCCGATCAGCATCAGTGAAACCAGTACCGACATTGAACGTGACGCCGTTGTCAGTGATGCATGTCAGTGCGCCAAGATCCCCGCGACCAGTCTTGTTCTCCTTGTGGGAGGATCGCTCTGTTTGACCAAGTGCATTGGTAGTGGGCACGTTACCGTTGTGCATGCGCTCTTCGTATCCGGTGACCAAGTATTCGGCATCGGAGAATCTCTTTACCTTGAGCAGGGTGTGGGACTTGGCTGTGGCGCGACCAAACTTGTACAGCGAGTTCGACCCTCCTGCCTTGCGCAGCATCACGCCTTCGTAGCATTTGTCCAGGTAGTGGGTCTCCCAGAACTCAAGGTTCAACTCTTCGGTCAGCGGGTTCTGGGGCACGACAGACACCGAGGGAGCTTCATCCAGCCTCCACACCCTATTGCTGTACTCATGACCAGGGTACTGGATATGGTCAAACACATGGAATGTCACGTCCGGCTCGCCATCGACGCTCATGACAGCCGAGTTCGTATCGCGATAGCACGTCGGTGACGTGGGGTCACCGCAGATCAGTTCGCCGTCGTAATACTCGAGGTGGCCGAACAACTTCTGCACGTGCTTGTTCTTGATCGGCTTCAGGCTGCGCGACATGACGACGCCGTCGATGACGATGGCGCGAATGCCGTCGAGCTTCGGTGACAGTAGCATGTCCGTGAGATCGAGGTTGTCGAGGTCGGCTGGGCTCGCGAGCAGTGGTTTGAATCCTGTAATCATTCGGACGCTCCAGACAACACGGTTGGGGAGTCGTCGCTAATGATCATTTTACCAAGGTTGGTTAGCTCACCCATATTCCTGCCCGTGGCAAGCATGGTAACGCGAACTTTAGCAACATTGACCTCAGCCTGCAGCGAACCTGTGATCTCTTTGGCGAGCGCTGCAATAGCAAGTCCTCGATCAACGGGAAGACTACCGTTCTTGACCTCGACCATGGTCTGGGCGATGAGGCGGCGAATGTCGCCGGAAGTGGTGATGATTTCATTCAGTGGCATTTTGAATCCCCTTGATGGTTTGTTTAAGTTGCTTGGTAAGCCTGTAAGTGAGAACCTGCTCTCGCTTCAGGTCGATGAGTTCTTGTGGTGGGTCTTTCACCTCAAGAAGCCCAGAAATATACGATATGTTTAATGAATCGCATGCTTTTCGTGAAGCAGATCGGCTCTGCTCTCTGAACTTTTCAGGGTTCTTTGCCCGTTGTTCGGCCCTAGCCTTATTGATCGCATCGCGCTTTTCTGCGCGCAGTTTGGCCGCCGCCACTTTCATCTTTTCTGAGTGCTTTCTATACCTCCTTGCATCTTTCTCCCGAACTTTATCTGGGTTTTCTGCGGCCCATTTGAGCGCCCGCGCACGGAACTTTTCAGGATTTTCTCTGTAGTACCTTGCCTGTCTTATCCTTCCAGCCTCGCGGGCCTTTTCAAGGTTGTTTCTACGCCATCTTGCTTGCGCCTCCTTGATCTTTTCAGGGCTATTGGTACGTCGCTTAGCATCCGCGATTCTGATGCATACCTTACAGCGAGCGGTTACTCCACACTTACCACTGAGTTGTTTGCGGAACTCAGACACATCCTTCTCTATCCCACATTTAGAGCAAATCTTCGTGGTCACGGCTTGCTCGTGAGGAATTCACAAATGGAGTCTCGAATCATCAGCAGGATTTTTCTCGCTGACCTTGATTTCGCGCCAGTGGTAACCATCGACCATCACCCTGATGGCAATGGCTTGTGCGTCCTCACTGATGCGAACACCCTCTTGATAATCCACACGCAGCACCATTCTTCTCACCGAATCTTCTCCTTGTCAAAATACCCAAATGCTCTCCGGTTTGACGCCTTTTCGTTGGCGACCATGATGTCGAACCGGACCTGGTTTGCTTCCTTGTTCTGCCTTGCGCGATAACAGTTTCCGCACTGAGCGACAATGATCTGACCCCACTTCCCCTTCGCAATCTTGAAGAAGTCATTTTGAGGGTGCCACCTCTTGCAATAGGAACAATGCTTCGTTGGGATAAAATCAGTCATCTGGCACCCACATTTTATTCCCAGCCTTTAGCTTTTTACGCTGCCATGCGGATGATCTCGCCTTGGCTGCTTCCGCTTGTCGATTGGTCAGGGTTGGGTTTGATCTCCATCCAGCGGGCTCATCAAGCCAGGCATCTCGGCGCGCCTGGCGAACCTTCGAGCAAGCTTCGTGATCGTGGCCTTTCCGGTAGCGAAACCCACCGCACACGTCGCACACTTCGCTAGGTCTGGCGTACTTGTGGTGGAGCATCATCAAAAATACCCAGTGGCTGCGAGCGCGGCCCCGGCCGAGCCATGTGGCGCGAACTCGGTCAAGTCCCAACTGGTCTCTCCGATCTTCAACTCGGTTGCCGCCATTGACCGCCATTGCCCCGACATGTAGTGGTGGACCAGGATCACGTCGTCGCTACCGGCCAGTGCCCACTTCTGCAGAGTTGGCAATTGCGTGAGGCGGGCCGCGGGCAGGCGGAAGAGATGCTTCAACGCCTTGACCTCGATGAAGCCTGCGTACTTGCCGCTGCGGTAGGTGTAATCGGCGGGCTGGGCGTTGACCCTGCCACGCGATGCCTTGGCGTCAGGTAGCCTGTGCCAAGCAAATGACTGGCGCTGATTCATTTGCTTGAACAGCGCCTCGACAACCTTTTCGGTCTCTCCCCCTACATCTTCAGGGGGGAGGGATGCCCACCATTCAGGTGAATACTTTTTCAGTGTGATCATGTTATTTTTCTTTTATAGAGTTGAAGGCCCTACGCAGCGCGTAGGAACGAATGATGCTGATCACCGTGAAGTACAGGACCAACTCGACGTTGGTGCCAAACGACAGGTGAATGTCGTACAGTGGAAAGATCACCATTTGGGAGAGGAAGCTGATAACGAGACCGATTCCGATATTGGTAGCGGTCTCGACTGCGGACATTAGGCGGGTCTGCATGCCATGTGTGCCTTGATGAATTCGGTGGCCAGCGGGGCCACTATGGCATTGCCGTAGGCGCGACATCGTCCCATGTGGTTGGGAGCCCGAGGAGCCATCGGCCTAAGTCCGGGTTGAACAGGGCGCTCAACATCTCCGAACGCCAGCCATTCAATGTCACTCCACTCCACTGGGCAGCCTGTCTCGGCAACTGATCCAGCCTGACACGCTTGCCCGCTGAGGTGGCCATGCCAGGGGTGTCCTTCCAGTCCCGTGTTGTCGGTGTCACCCACCCAACTCTTGGAAGCTCCCCAGTACAGCCGTTGTCGGATGTGCGGCGCGCCGACGCCCGCAGCACAGAGACTTGCCGCCCCTGTGGTGTAACCAATTCCTTCCAGGTCAGCTTGTACAAGATCGAGCCAGCCGTGCTTAGTTGCGCCCTCAACCTGCTCCCCAAACACGGCGACAGGTCGGCATTGCTCGATGAGGTGGAAGAAGGCAGGCCATAGGTGCCGCTCGTCAGCAAACCCATTGTGCGAGCCTGCTTCGCTGAAAGGTTGACACGGGCAACTCCCGGTCCAGACCTGTCGACCGTCACTCCACCCGGCCTTCCGAAGGGCGTGTGACCAGACCCCGATGCCGGCGAAGAAATGACACTGTGTGAATCTGGCAAGGTCTGCTGGGGTGACATCTTCAATGCTTCGTTCATCAACCTCTCCTTGGGCTATAAGCCCTCTTTTTATTAGGTTCCTCAGCCATTGTGCGGCGTAAGGGTCGATCTCGTTATAGTAGGCTGCGCTCATCTTGTTGTTATCCAAACACTATCTACAGTCCTTCGATTTGTCAGGGTGGTGACGGCACTATGGCTTCCTTGGTGGCGGCGGGCTGGGTGGCGGTCTCCCGAATTCAACCCTCACCACACACAACCCAATACGCCTATCCGCACCGTCCAAAATGCACGAGCGTGGACCAAAGAACCCTCTGGCACTGGGGTGCCCACATTTACCATCGTGGTACATCAGGCAGTTGAGTGGAGGTGACTTTTGGTTCATGTGACAACCTCTTCATGCACAGCGACAGGTTCTGGCACCACCACGCCCATGTCGGCCAGCATTGACAAGGTCTCGGTCACGTACCATTCCCGGTCAAGGTCTTCGGGCAATCCAGTGGGTAGGGTCATGCACACTTTCGCCCCGTCCGTCTTCGGCACCTTGTTGCCCGATCCGACGTAGTTGATCGGCGTCGGACTCGACTTGCTCATGTACCAGCGGGCGATACGGCCAAAGGGCGTGCCGCCAACACCGACCTGGACAGGGTTAGGGGGTGAGACCCTGCGCACAGGCGCTTTGTTGGAATCCGCGTCCAGCCACGCCTGACGCTTCCATTCCCGGTCAGCAACCTTGACCCAGTCATCGACCTCGACAAAGCTGTCGTGCTGGATACCCCCACCCTTCACGGCACGGATAGCGACGAAGTCCGTGATGTCGTCATGAGCATAGATGGCGACACGCGGGTGTGTGCCGTACTTGAGGTATTCAACAGCCATGTCGCTGCACACTTGCATGGTCGGGTTTTTCATCAACCCCTTGGCAGCATACAGACCCTTGCGCTTGACCTTGCCGTCGACCGTGATCGCGAGGTAGTTGTTGACGTCCTTCATGGCGATCTTCGAGTACCGAGTCTCTTCGTACTCGAAGCCCGTGCGCTCGGCATTTTCCGCAACCCTGTCCAGGACACGTTGGCGCATCCGGGCCGGATACATGACAGTGATTCCGTCCGTGTTGGCGGAAAGGACTTTCACAGCCCGATTGAACTGGAAGCTGTGAATAAGACAGAGCAGGTTGAGTTGCCCGGTTAGGGTTACAGCCAGCATCAGGTCTGGAGCGTAAAAAGCACTGAACTGGCTTCCGAGCTTTCCAAATGTGCCGTTGATGAAAATCTTGAGGGCGTTTGATACCTTCATGTTCCCGACCTGCTTTGCCTCCATTCTCCGGTTATATATGTTGCGATACTCTTCAATAAACCTCTCCCCAGACCCATTGCTCAGGCGTGGCGTCAGTCCTGCCTTTAGCATGATGTTTGGATAGTACGATGCCACGTCGAAGTCACTGATCAGCATCTCTTCACTGGCTTCGCGGTAAAGACACTTGTCATGGGTACTGTGCAAACCACCGACACCGCACTGGTACGTGCCATCACCGATGACCAGTGGATCGGCCAGAAACTCGGGAGAAACCACCTGACCATTGGCCTTGTTGATCTTGAACTGCGTGCGCTGCAGTCGGTCGATCAATTCGTTGATCACATCACTGTCAGTGTCGATGAACTCCGGCGCCTTGTACGACACGGACTCCGGGGTGTGTTCGGCACGGGTCTTGATGTTGGCCGCCTGTTTGAGAATGGCCTCGGCCGCTTGGGCGTCAGACTTGCTGCGCAGGTCGACGCCGTATTCCTCGCTCATTTCGACCCGCAACTCGATCTCGGATCGCAGTCTGTTGAACAGCGCCTCGGTCACGCCAAGGTCATTCTGGCAGTACGCTTCAAGGACCAGCAATTGCGCATCGTCCAGGTCCTGGTCATGGTGGAAGGGCATGTCCACCATGGTCGGGTAACCCATGCGACCGGCGTAGGCCTTGAGTGAGGTGCGCACACCGGGTGCGACCTCGAACAGGTCGATGTGGTCGAACTCGACCGGGTCGTAGCCAAATGTGCCGGGCATTTGCCAAGAACGTCCGCCCTCGTTGATCAACTGGTTGGCAATTTCCTTGAGGGTGTGCGGGTCCTTGCCGGCGATGGCGGCAGAGATGAGCGGCGCGTCGAAATGTAGGCCATTGAAGCTGACCCAGCGCAGGTCCGGGCGCTGCAGCATGATGTGCAAACGCTCCATGTCACCGTCAATATGCCACCAGAAGGACGCGACATCACCCGTTTCAATGACCTTGACGCAGACCAGAAATACGGGGGTTTCCGCGCCGATCAATTCGATGTCGAACACTGCGTGGTTCTTCTGGACATTCCAACGGGATGGATGGAGTTTGTCCCACCACTCGCAGGGCTCGGCAGCAGGCTTTGCCCACTTCGCAACCCTGGAATCCACAGGACCGCAACCCGGATCAATACCCTGCTCCATGTTGAGCGGCCTCCGTTGGGTATCCACCCACTCCTCGTGTAGCAGGGCACACTGGTAACTCTCGTACACATGCTGGGCACCGTCGATGATCTTGCGAAATGGCTTGAACTCAGCAACGTCACTTTCGAGTTCGTCCAGTGTCTTGCGCTTCATCATCCCCTCGAGCGCGGCCAGGCCGGTGTCGCCGTAGGCGACCAGCATGTCGAGAAAGGCTTTGGGTCCGAATCCGGCAGCACCTTTGTATTCTGTGCCGTCACCGATCAGGGCCTTGTACACGGGCACGTATTTGCACGGGAACGGGCCGTACTTGTTCTGCTTGGTCAGCGTCCCTGCCCGCCACAACGAAATGCGCTCGTCGATAAGCGTGGTCATGTCGCCGTCGTTGGTGAGGATGACGATCTCGCCGTCGATCTTGCGGGCAAGATAAGCAAGAACATCGTCGGCCTCGACACCGTCCTGGGTAACACTTTGCGCCCCGACTTGACGAAACATTCCCACCAGCGCGTCCCTGGCGAGTTTGAATTCCACATACGACTCGGGCGGACGCTTGCCGCGACCCTCTTTATAGCCACTGTAGATGGCCTTGCGCCGTGCCGTGCTCAATTCCCCCTCCACCACGAACACCAGATCGGTCGGGGTGATGTCCAGGGCGTTCATCACGGAAGTGATGTGGTTGACGGCGTTGTCAAGGCCGAACTGCCAGCCATTGACCTGTACTTCTTTCCCTTCAAAGACCACGGTCTTGCCGAATTCCGGGTCCTTGCCTGCTAAGAGGCACATCCACATTACCGAGCTTGTGTCGATCAACATTTTCATTTCTTGGCCATCCTTCCGGTAATTTGCCAGAGATACCAGACACCCATGATGCAGATATCTGCCCACACAAACAGCACTGCAAACGGCACGACGATTGCCTCGAACAGCAGCATGGTTAGCGCCTTTAGGCACGTCCATGCTGCGGTCCAGACTGCGAACAGGATGCCGAACGGGAGAAGCAGCAGTGCCGCTAGGCGCAGCCCCCAGATGGGCAACTCTACAGGTTCGACGAACTGCAACCAGTCATTCATCTCGGACACCACCTCCTCGCGTTGCTTTCTCAACACCTCCCACCTCATCTCAACCCCCTCATGTTTCTTTTCTCTTCATGCTCAACACAAGGCACGCAGCGGGTGCGTCCTGTGCTCAGTCTGGCAGGTGTCAGGTCGTCACCACATGTCCTGCACTCGGTGATCGGCCAGCTTCCGTCCGGGTTCTGCACTTGCTCGGGCGCAGCCCTGGCACGTACCTCGGCCAGGCTGCGCTGGTTGTGCATTTCGGCGACGTGTGCCGCTGCATCGAGAATGTCGGTGAACTTCTCGGCGTCCTCTCCGCAGCGACTCACGCTTTCATGTCCAATTCGTGCTCATTGCAAGTGGCCATCTTCATGACTTTGAACCCACCAATGGTACAGCGGAGGTTGGTCTCGTGCGTCCATGTTGAGAACGTGCCTTCTCTCACTTGTGCCTCTGATGTGAAGTGCCGACAGTTACTGCACACGGGGAACACTGGTTTGTTCTGATACCCCTGCGCCGCTTTCGCGTCCGTTTGCTTACTCATTACATACTCCCGACGATCTTGTCAACAACAGCGCACAACTCGTCGATGGTTCCACTGTTGTCGATGACGAAGTCTGGCAGGCTGCTCAGACCGAGTTCTGACGCATGATCTCCGGTTGACCCCGTCAAACCGGTGCCGCGCTGCACCTCGACAATAACCCCGCCAAGGGCACGGATGGCGCTCGCTTCACAGTCGAAGCGCACGTCAGGGACCACTACGTGGTCAGTGTTCTTTAGCAGGTCATAGGAGATGGCCCAGCGTTTGACCCAGGTCAATTCCCCGAACGTACCTTTGATCGCCTCGGTTCCGAGCAACTGGAAAATCTGCCGCGGTGAAAGACCCCAGTAGGGGATGATGGTCTCTTTCAGGTCGTCATCCATGGTCTGTGCGTGGGTCAGGCCGAAGATGTTGCGGGCTGCCATTTTCAACGGGTCTGCGAGAGCGATCCGAGTGAACTGATGTTCGGCCCAGAGGTGTTTGGCGATTGTATCTTTGCCGCTGCGGGCCTTGCCAGTGATTCCGATCAGTTTCATATTTTTGTTCTTTCTTGTTATTGTTACGACAATTACTCGTCTTTGAAGAAGTGGGCATATAGCCTGTTGATGTACATCTGCTGCGTTACAGGGTTGGGTGGAAGAGGTCGGCTTCCCAGGCTGCAAATTACCTTTGTGAATTGCCCACTGCTCATCCATTTCGGGACGAGTTGCTTGTAGAGCGCGGCGACAGGGTCCTTGGGGTTGTAAAGGATTTTGAGCCACGCCTCCATCTGCGTCTTGCTTGGGGTCCTCTTCGGCACCGACATTTCGGCCATGCGCCTGAAGTTGAAACCGGGCTGCCCCATGTGGATGGCTGCGAGTACGTCAACCAACCCTTTCCCGCGCCGGTTCGCTTCGCGGTAGAGCGAGTAGAAATGGGTGTCCATACTGCGAAGCTCAGGCCTGCGGGTGATCACCTCCCGGTGATCGACAACGAGCTTGGCCCCGGTGCAGAACCGCGAATGCACCACCCCGTCAATGATACCGTAGGAGCACTCGTCGTGATGGACCATGATCGAGTTGCCGTCCCATGCCAGTCGCGCCCCCTCTGCGGTGCTGAGAGCGAACAACAGGCGCACGGTCTGCTCGCCAAAATCACCCCGCTTTGTGACATACTGGCAGAGCAACTGGTCGGCTTCGGTCAGGTCCTCGACCGAGTCCCCCTCGTGGGTGTGGTGTGGCCACATCCATGTGTCGAACAATTGCTGTGTCTCTGGCCCGGTGTCCGGGGTCGGTGGGCACATCAACTCTCGAATCGGAACAGCCTCGAATACCGCTTCGGTGGTCATGGGTGGAGCTTTGTAGATAATGCGGTGCGCACGGGCAGCGAACTTGCCATGCATGCGCAGCAGCCACATCAGCCGGGTCACGACCTTGTCGATTGTCGCGGCTCTGGCCATTAGACAGAAAGCATCGCCGCTTTCTCGGCGTCGAGGTTGCGGTTAATACTGTTTTCAAGTGCGAACCCGTTTGGATAACGCGCTTCGAGCTTGGCGATGTTGCGAGTAAAAATTTCTGACCAAGTCAACCCTGTGGTTTTCATCATCAAGGTCATGAACCAGGCGATATCTCCGAGTTCTTCTGCAACATGGTCGATATCCAGTGTGCGTCCATAGGCCACCACTTTCTTGACAGTGTCTGCGACCTCTCCCGCCTCACTGGCGATCCCTAAAGAAGCGTGAATAAGGTCGTTCATATATCCAAGGTCGTTGGCCAAGCGCATGGCCACGGGGGTGTATTCTTCAGGTGTCATTTTCATCCTTGCAAAAAACCCCGGACATGTCCGGGGTTTGGTCTGAGCAACAACGGTCAGGCGGCGAGATCATAGTCCCGGCCGTTGTTGCTACCCAGCCAGAGGGCAATGGCGCGGGCCGCGGTGCCGGCGTGGGGGTTGCCACGGGTCGAACCCTTCTTGATCGGAAAATGCTTCTCGGCGAACGCCTTGATCTCTTGACCCATACGGATGGAGACGGTGGAAGCGTCGGCGGCAGCTTCGGTGTCAAATTCGGTGCCGGCGCTGTCGAGGTATTTCTGGATTGTTTGTGCCATGGTGAATCTCCTTTGTTGTTGTGGTTCGTGGGTGGGTGCTACAGGGCGAGCAGGGCTGCTCGCAAATCGGGTTTGAGGTTGGTGCATTTGTTCAGCAACCAGTCGACGTAGCTTTTCGGGATGTCTGAAAGCAGCAACCCTTGATGCTTTCCGAAAGGCATCTTGGTAATGACAACTGGAATGTTCTGGATGTGGAGCAATTCTTCGATACTGCACCCGGCGTCACGCAACATGCAGCGAGTCATCTCGATGAGCACTTCGATGTCCCCATCCGCACTATGGGCCTTGGCCCGGTCCACGGTGATGCCCAGCATGTAGGCCAGAGTGGCCTGCTTGTGGTTGTCGGAATCCGGGTAAATCTGGCGGGCACACTTTAGGGTGCAGAGTGTTTGCGCCGACTCGGCCATGTGGGGTTGCAGGTATTTGAAATCGAAGCTGGCGTTGTGCGCGATCATCAGAACGTCTTCGCCTGCAAGAGGTGCCCCTTCACCGGCCATGTACTGCTCAATTGTCGGTGCGTCGGCAACCATTGCGTCGGTCAGTCCGTTGACTGCCCCGGCCCCGGCCGAGATCGGGCGCCCCGGATTGATCAGACTGACGCTGCTGGCAAGGACGTTGAGGTCGGAGTCTGTCTCGGCCCATGCCACCTCACAAATCCTGTCGTCCTTGCCAACCCCGGTGGTCTCGGTGTCCGTGAAGAAAAATCGCATTATCCTATCCTTGATGTAGGTCCCGGTTACGGTCTTCCGGGGTCCCAGGCGGCGCTAACCGCCTGGACCGTGTCGCTTCAGCACATTAGCCTTGCGCTAGGGGTTACCCGTTGGAGCGGGGAGAAAGTTTTCGGGCCAGCCGCTGGCTGCCGAACACATGTGCCAGATGGCCTGTTGTCATTTTGCCTTGGGTACGTGGAACGAGAAGTTGGTGTACTTGTTGGTACCTGAAGTACGCTTCTCGGCGTGCACCTCGATCACGTCGATGGGCTTTGCCAGACCCTTGCTTTCAAGCAGGCCGCGGGTGGTGGCAAAGGCCGTGAATGCCCCCATCGAGGTTTGCGATGCTTGAAGACACGCCAGTTGCCGGTCGTCGAGCCCGATGTCACCGGTTTTCTCGGACCAGGTCACGAACCCCCACAGGTCCATGTAGGGTGACTTCTTGGCCTTCGAGAATCCCTGGGCCTTCAAACTTTCGATGTAGTCGGAGATCGACGATCCATCACCGGACAAGGTCTTGTTGTCATACGAGACCTTGAAGAAGTCCTTTGACTCATTGTTTTCCTCACCACATCCGACAGCCCAGCGATGGTTGAAGCTGATCAGTTCGAATTGGATCTTGGTGCCCAACTCCTTGTCCCCAAAAGACATCGAGCCCTGCTCACCCTTGATGCGGGGCGCGGCGAGGGCAAGACCCTCGACGGTGGCCGTGTCGAACACACAGTTCTTGTCTGCGAACGCGACACTGAACTTCGGATTTTGTACTCCCTCGTCAACATCAACAACAGCAGTGGTCGCCGCATTGGCGATGGCGGTTGTGGCGGCCACGCCAGCATCCTGTAGGTTCACTTTGTTCACTTCGGTGGCCACGTCGGATGTGTCCTGGGGCTCGAACTCGGGTTGGTTTTTGATGCTCATGATGTAGTCCTTATGGTTATGGTGATCGTTTGGTTCGATGAAACAAGGGTGCATTTTACGCCCCTTCTGTGTTGTGTCAAGTTATTTGTTCATTCGTCACTCCTCTATTTTATGGCAAGTTAAACGAACCAGTCGTCAGCAAAAAGCAGCACGAAGACAGCGACCGTGGCCAGGGCCAGAAGCTCTGTTGCGGTCATTTCAAGAGTTCGTAGTCGTTGCGGACGACCTTCCAGAAGCGGTCGGAAAACTCCCCGAAGCCGGAGTTGATCGCCGCTGCCACGTTCTCAGCATGCTTCGGTGTCATGGCCGGGAGGTTGACAAACTGCTCAGGGCCGTGGTTCAGGTAGCCGTCTGTTTCAACAATGCGCATGCTGTACTCCTAGATGGTGGTGAAAGAATCGACGCCTTCCTTGTCCAGGTAGGCGAGATCAAGTTTGAAGACCACAGCCTTGACCGAATCAAAGAGCAGGCTGCCGGGGCATGCCCGCTGCAAGGTACCGCCGTAGTTTCCAAGGCTGGTGGTGAAGGTGGTGTGGGTGTCGAACAGCACTTCCATGCCCAGTGAGCGTTGGTAGCGCACGTACTTGTCGTATGCCGTGCGGATTTTGAGGTCGATGGTGCCGTCGCCGTTGATGGTGTAATCGACACCCTCGACCAGTTGCAGGGTCGGGTCCTGGTTGCGGGTTAGTTGTGCCATGGTGTCAAGGACCCTGCTCGCTTCCGACATGTTACGCGGAATACTGTCCATGACATTGCCGAGCACCGATTCGCGCAACTCGGCAAGGCGGGCGTCGAAGCGAGTGCCAAACACCTGGGACAGGGTGTTGCGCAGGAAGTCGAGCCCGGTCAGGGTCACGGCCAGGTTGAACGCTGGGCGTGTGGCGTCGTCGGCCATGGCCGGCGAGACCTTGCCGGAAACGGCCTCGAAATTGGCGGTGATCGTTGACTGCAGAATGTCCATGTCAATGGCCATGGCCCCTTCAGCTAATGCCTTTCCGATACTACCCATGCGCGATGCGTCTTTCAGGCACGCATCGAATTGCGGGGAGCGCCCGTTGCGGTCGGACTTCGACAGGGCAACGACCACGCAACGCTCGAGGATGGCGCTTTGGTCCTCGATAGCTTCCCCAACGAACACAATTGGGGCGGCATTGGAGTAGTCGGTGACAGTCAGTTCCTTGGTGGACTTGTCACCTCGCCCGAGACTGCCGCGGGCATAGTTATCAGCCGTGTAGTTGCTGCGCAACAGGGCCTGCAGAAAGTCTTTGGTGTGTTTCGGCAATTGCCGCGCCTTGACCTCTTCAAAGACCAGTGGGAGGGATGCCGAGGTGGCCACAGCCGAGATGATCGGAAACATGGTCTGACCAGCTACCGAGAACTGCCGCGGCTCGGCCTGGTAGTAGTGCATGTGGTTGAGCAGGATCACGGTCATCGACTTGCCGGCACCTGCCTGCCCGAAAATCTGCAATGATGGGAAGCGTTTGAACCGTTTGCGGACCAACTGCGTGAGAAAGGCCGCCGAGAACCAGCCCAGCAACTTGGCCAGGTTCGGGGAAGTGTTGATGGTAAGCAGGTCGGCAATGTACCCCTCGTCGTTCAGGCACAGGGCCGGGGCGTGCATCAGGTCGGAGTTGTAGGTTCCTCCCTCCTTATGCACGCCGTGAAATCGGTAACTGGCCTTGGGGTTGCGTGTCTTCACACCATCGGGAGATGACCAGATGACATCCTGGAAACCGGACCCGCGAGGGCTGACAATGTCGATCCCCTCGCGCTCCACAGCGAATACATTTTTGTTAGATCCTTTGCGGAAAATATCCGCCAGATTGTTAACATGCATATCTGAACCTCGCATTGAAGCGCCGAATGTCAGCGCCCAGTTGTTGAATTGACCACGCGTCGAGAAGGCGCTCATGGGGAGAAACTTCTTGCCGCGATCCTTGTTGTCCAGGGTGACGTCAAGCTCGTAGCCGATCTGGTCCCCGTCTGTACCGAACATGACAATAGGGTTGAGCAGGCCAAGATCGCAGACACTACGGAAACCCTCGTCGCCCCGAATGAAGATGCCTTGACTACTGATCCGTATTGACCCCGACTCGACCACAGCCGGTTCGTCTTCACACTCATCCCCATCGACCGTTTTCTTGACGGCAGGCGGGTCCGGGGTGTACTCGCCGAAGGTGATGTCAGCATTGGCCCTGACATCTGGTATGAGCAGAGCCAGGATGGCGCCAACCGAATATTCGAGCGTGATGTTCTGATAGGCGTATCGGTAACGCCCCCGCAAGTCGCGCCGGCGCTTGGCAGCGGTGCTGTATCTGGACGAATCGCTGACGTGGGTCGAGATCAGGCCCTCGGCATCGGCCAGCAACTGCTCCTCTGTGCGGCCCAGTTCGTTGGCAGTGATCGCCAATTGCAGGGATATCTGGCTCCACCCCACACCAGGGGCGAGACCCACTCCTTGCAGGATCAGGTTCAAGGTCTCTGGCCATTCCCCATTGAACTTGGTCAATTGACCGGTGACCCGCTTCTTGCTCTTGGCCTTTGCAACAGCCTTGGTCACTCTGTCCCGAGACTGGGAAAAGAGCAGGGCAAGGTCCGGGCAAAGAATCGGTGGTTCTACAGGCAGGCTGTTGCGCGGCGACGAGCAGAGTTGTTCGTAAAGTTCGCTTGTCATCGCCAGTGCTTCTTCGGCGGTGATCTGGATCTTGTACTTTCCGTTGTCGCGCTTGACGTTCGGGCAGCGCCACATTCGACCGCGACTGGCGCTGTAAACGCTCATGTCCAAGGTGTCGACTACTAACTTGTTCGCGATCTCCTTGTAGATGTGGGGTAGCCCGATGGTTCCCGCAAGCGGTGGTTTGCCCATGAACAGGCCCTGCGGAACCTCGATGTGATAGCCCTTCCCCCCTGTCGCATAGAGTCGCAACATCTCGAGGTTCACACCCTTTGCCACCAGGCTGACCAGAAAGACCTTGAAATCTTCGGTCACTTCGCCAATGTCATCGGAGTCGAAATCGAAATACAACGGCCCCTCATAACGAAGGGCCAACACCTCTTCTCTTGTCAGGTCTGCTTCAAAGCTGTTGTCAACGTCAAGGGCGCTGACCAGTTGCGGTTTCTTGGTGCGAATGATGGCTTCTCGTTCGCTTGCCAGGGCGGGGTGCCAAGTGTTTTTCTGCGCCCCCCAGAACATGTACATCATACGGGCGCCTCCGACCTTGCGGAGGCTAGTCGGGTTGTCACTTTTGTTTTTCTCCCGGTGGTTTTTGCTGCGCGAACGCCGAGGCTACGCCGATGGATGGAGCACGTCAATGCTTTTGGGCATTGACGTACTCATTACTCACACAGTGGCCAAACGTCTGGTTGGTTGGCGTCGATTACCGCCACCGTAGAGCGCCTCGCGCAGCAGCGCCTTCGATTGTTGCAGTGGGTTCACCAATTCCTCCTTGGCGGTGAGCGCCTCGACGACGTGCTGCTGGATGGTGCCCAGGGCACACCCCATGCGGATGTTGCAGACGGATCGCTGCCCATCCCGATGCACACGGGACAGGGACTGGGTCCAGTGAGACACCGCTACTGGTGGCTCGGCGTAGAAAACGTCCGAGCATACGTGCTGGATGCCGTCCGTGCCCTGCCCCGCACTGATCGGTTGCATGACGATGCCCCGACACTTGTCGTCGCCGAGGAACTTGTCGAGCGCCTTCTCCTTGTTCGCTCTCGACACATCACCCCAGATGCCGGGGAACCCGAAGCGGCGGACCAACTCCTGGTTGGTCCGCCGGTAGTTGCCGAAGATGACCAGCTTCTTGTCACCCAACTCGTCCAGGATGTCTTCGACCAGCCCGTACACGGCCGACTTCAGGTCCGGGTCCTGAGCAAAGTGATGCCACTGGCAGATGATCTGCCCCAGGGCGTGGTAGAGGGTACTGGCCTGGGTGGCGTCGATCTTGTCCCCGTCCGGCAACTTGAGCAGTTGCTCCTCAGCAAGTTGGCGATAGAGGGTGTAGTGGCGCTTGTCCAGGTCGTAGTCGATCTGCGTGATGATCGCTTCCGGCAAGTCGAGCAGTACCTCTTCCTTGGTCTTCCGATCCGCGTTGACCAGCAGGTTGGAAGCGAGCAGGTCGAGGTTCTGGTATGCAATCGGTTTGTCGAAGAAGTCACGCTCGGCAACATGCAATTGCTCGAACTGGTGCAGGTTGCGGTAAATGGCCGGGGCGGTGAATTTGACATAGGCGTAAGTGTCCATGGGGTTGTTGAGCGGGGTGCCGGTGAGCAACTGGATCGTTTGCTCGGCCGTGAAATCGCGCACCAGCCGATAGTTCTGCGTGCCCACGTCCTTGAGACAGTGCGCCTCATCGACTAGGACATGCACGCGCTTTGGGCCAAGCTCCTGGGTGATGCGGGCGAAGTCACGCTTGAAAATCTGGATCGACATCAGCACCACCTCAACACCCAGGTCCATTATCCGGCGCTGTGCCGGCGAGCCCTGATACATCAGCACGTCGAGATTGGCGCCGCTTTTGTGCTTGATTTTCGCCAACCAGCGTGACCACTGCCGGACCAATGACGGGGGTGTTATCCCGAGCACTACATCCGACCCGGACAACATGCGATACAGGGCACAGTACGTGGCACCTGCGGTCTTTCCAAGACCGGGGTGCCAGTACAGTGCGGACCTTGGCAATGGGGCCAGTTCATTCACCCCGTCCTGCTGAAAGGGGTAGAGAGGGAACGGCATGATGTAATGCCGTTCAACAAGTTCACACGGGGTCATGGGTCTCGATCATCCCACCCTCCGAAAATTGACCCGCTTCATGTTCCCATCCTCGACCACACCGAGCAGTCGTTTCTGCGCAAGGTGCGCTCGCTCGGCCATGATGTTTCTGTAGTTTGTCGGCCAATTCGTGGTTATCACATACCCACCTTTATCTTCTCTCAACCAGTTGTTCAGGAACTTCAACGGTAACTCCTGGAGCCATGCTCTGAGTTGTGTGCGCATACAAGAGTGGATGCTGTCGGCGATGGGGTTATTGAGCGCTGCACCAACCCCCTCGCTGTCCACCCGCGGTTCGAGCAACCAGAACAGGTTGGCCTTTTCCTGGTCGAAGCACAGGGTGCTTTGCGGGGCCTGCATTCCCGGATTGAAAACGAACGGGTGTTCGTTATAAACCTCGCATCGAGGATTCTTGCTGTAGATTTTCATACGGCTCCTTTCGCGTAAACGGCGTTACCGATCAAGATGACACGCTGCGCAGTTTTGCACAGTCTGTTGGCCTTGTCCATGAATCCGTCGTAATCAATGACGAGCGGTTCCCCGCCCATGTCGAAGCGGTGACCAAGTGCCAGTCCCCGCAACGTGTGCATGCTTGAAAACACCTCATCAAGCAGGATCGTGGCACCCCACACAGCCTTGACGGTGCCGAACAGCTTCTTACCGGCGAATGCAACACCTTTCATGCTCACTCCATCTGCAGTGGCGACAACCTCACCCTCGAAAGGGCCTGACGTGGGGGAAAGGGACCAACCTGATTCGTTCTTATTGATGAGAAACTTCATTCGCTGTGCTTTCTGTATGTTTAGTTGCTGTTTGTCGGAATATGTCAGGCGGCGAGAGGGCTGAGCAAGCAGACCTTGTGCGGATATTTACCGCGAACATCCCTGTGAAAAGCCTTACCCACAGACTCGGCATCAACCAGGTTCTCGTACACACTGAATGGTGCCCCAGCGTATTCGTAGGTGGTGCCTGAATTGAAACGAATGTAAAGGGTGTCGGACCCGTCGTGTCCGACAGCTTGAATGTTACTTGACACTACCAATTTCTGAAGCATGTGCTTCTCCACGAATAATCCGGCCGCAGCCGGTTTGATGAAAAGGTGCCACCCCGAACAGTTTTCCCGACTGAGCCGATTCCTTTCAGTTATTGGCTATCGGGATGGCGGTTGGAAACCTGTCAGTATTCTGTCGAACCGCTCTTCATGATGTCGACTCCGAGTTCTTCGATTTCGTCGTCCGAGAATTGCTCATGCATGGCGCAGTACGCATCATCGTAGGTTGCGTGAGTGCTCAGGACGCGCTAGTTGTTGTAGCCGGTGTACATGGCGAGTTGCCATGACCCCAACCAGGTGCCGCACAATTCTAGGTTCTGGCTCTTGGCAAATTTAACAGCCTCGCCTTTGGTGTTGAACCAGGGTTGAACACTGTCAACACCTTTGACATTGAGTAAGCGCCACGCATTGACTAACCACTCGCGCTTGAGATTGAATCTCTCCTGTGTGTCCTTGCATAACCAAACCTGTGTCATTTCGTCACCTTCGCCAAAAGTTCAAACACGTCGGACGTCACCCGCAACGTGGCCCGCAACGGGGACGTGACAGCCTTCCAGAATTGGACGGATCTCCAGTACGCCATCATGGAAAATGCTCCTTGGTAAAACAGTCGTTGAACTCGGAGACGGAGAAGATGACCCCGAACCCGTCTTCTGTCCACAGTTTGTAGAACGACGCGGCATGACCATTGCTCTGGACAAAGTCGTATTTGTATCGACCGCCCACACAGAAGTGTGCCGGTCCGTCCGGTATGCTGTAACACGTGGCCGTCATTGCAATTTCTCCGCCATCAACCAACACCTGTAGATCAGGCTCGGGTATTCAAGTTGTGTGATCCACAGTTGACGTTGCTGTCGTGCCGCATCCAGGCTGCCGCGCCAAGGTTTGTTGGTTGCCTGGTCGTTGACCCACTTCCAGCGCGGAGCACAGCCCGGCTTACCTATGTTGACTTGAATTCCCCACATTGTCTACTCCTTCATGAAATGGCTTGCTCCATGGTAGTGTGGTTGACCATGGAGGTGTCCCGACAACTACGTCACACTCGTTGGTGTTGACGCAGTTGCCGAATTTTTAGTGATCGCTCCGATGCTCTATATCACTGTTTCTGCTGGAACTTCAGCCGCTCAGGCCCAGCGCCAGCAGGTCGGCATCCGTCAGTCCTGCGGCTTTCGCTTTCGCCACTGCCTCGCGCTTGGCGTCAATCGCAACCTGCGCTGCGATGTCTTCGCGGGTCGGCTCCACCACGGTGAGGGCCGCGCTCGGCGCGTACCACTTACCATCGATCTTCACCAACTCCATCGTCCGCACCGGGGCGCTCATCACACCGGCCCAAGCATCTCGCAGGTCGGCCAGCGCAACCGGGTGCAGCGCGTTGTCTGCTAGGTAGTTGGTCATGTTGCGCAGCATTGAGCGAGGCCCTTCGTGGCGCCTCCGGCCGAGGAACACGTCCTCAACCAGCGGCACCAGCGGGCGCAGTCCGCGTTGGTTCGCGGCCATGCCGATGGAGTGCTCGCGCTGGTACGTCTCAGTCGTGCAGCGTCCGATAGCGTCGGCCCGCGCCCATAGCCAGCGTCCATCATCGCGCTGCACTTTTATTTCCGCTATCGGTCGCTGTCCGGTGATGTCCATGTCCACGTACTCAATCTCCCATCCGGCGAGCGCCATTACTTGCTGGCACCTGGCCAACGCTTGTGGGATAACTGACGCTTCGAGCGGACATGCCGCAAGAGGCGCGGCAGGACGGTCATCTAGCACGTTATGCCCATTCAAGATTCTCCCGCGTTTCGTACCGTGATTGTGCTCACTACACACTTTATCACGAAATGGCTTGCTCAATGGCATCGCACTCGGACAAACCTTGGCCGAGCAAGCGGCAATAGGCGCGGGCTTCGCGGGTGCTACGAAAGATGCCGATTGAGCGCGCCGCGTGGGTGCCAAACTTCTTGATGCGGGCAACCTCACGCTCGGCTTCATCAGCCGATTTGAACGTCATGTCGTTTTGCCCATCGGAATGGACATAGCGGTGGCCTGTGGTTTCGTTGTGGCGAATGATCACGAACATTGGTACTCCTCAGTGTTGACGGTAACTGACTACAGTGACTTCTTTGCTCCAGCAGGCGCGGCACGGGCCGCACTCGCCACCTTGTTGTGGTGCTTGACACGCATACCCTACAGGCGGCTTCGCCTTGTGGACGTTGGCGTAGTTGATGCCGGGAACGGTGAGCGGTTTCACCGGGACGTCCGGGAACGTGGCCGAGACCCTGATCACCAGATTGTCCGGGATGGGTGATTTTACTGCGGCCTGACGAACGAAGCTACGTTCGCGTGTGGCCAACCAGTGTTGGCACCACGGGGTCTGCCGGCACACCTCGAAGATTTTGAGAAGCATGTCGGCACTCTGCAAATCCCCGGAGTCGAACCAGCGAAACCAACGGTCGTTATCGAGAGCGACGACCATGGCCTGGACCCAGTCCTGGTCATCGAACGCGTCGAGGCGCCGCTGCTGGGCCTTGACAACGGTGCTGGCGTACATCTTGTAGTGCCCCTTCTGTGCATAGCACTTGTTGCACACCGTACCCTCGATTTTTGACAGCTTCGACCCTATTTTACAATGCGAGGTGGGTATCCCGAAGGACTTGCCCGGAATCTTTGAGGTGTTCGACAGCCCTCCAATCTTCTGGAGGGCGATCACTGTTCGCATCAAGTGCTCCCCTTCTTGACACCACGAAGCCTACTTTGCACGGTAATGGTCTTCCCGAGAGTCTGCTCCAGTTTGTCTCTGGCCACCTTGGCGTCGTTGATGTCCACGAACCGGCCCGCCAAGTGCTCCTTTCCCCGGTGGATGGTACGAACAAACCACTTGCCGCGCTGGTCAAGGGTGATGCCGCGCATTTCATGAAGCACCACAGGTGACAGTCGTTTATCCAATGGAGCAACAAACCGCTCGTTGGTTATCGGGTGCGGACTAGTAAATCCAGCCATCTCCATAAGCGTGGGTGTTTTCATCGTGCTCAATCGGCATAGCACGGTTGAAGCGGGACTTCACGCAGGCCCCACTTCTCGACCATTCCCGCGAACCTGTCCTCGGTGTAGGTAAATGCATGACACCCATGTGTCCTGGCAAACACAGTCTCGACGGCACTGCCAAAATCCTCAGCCTCGACCACCGAATAACACTGTTTGAGGTTGGTGCCACAACCGTATGTAACATACAGTTTCATGTCGTTTCTCCTAGAAATAGCCGATCAACTGGTACTGGTCTTCCCATTACGCTTCGCAATCCATGCATGTCATCCGTTGCTGTGCCACACCACCGCCAGTAACCACGAAATCACCTTCGATGTTTTCCTCACCACATGCCGGGCAGCGAGCACCTTCGTACTGCACGTGCTCTTTGTCGCTCGCCCATTGGCGGTTGTCGTTTTCAAGTGTTACTGACATTGCTGTTTCTCCTTGTATGCTGGGCATTTGTAATAGATTGCCATTTCTCAACCCTCCATCATGTCTTTGATGTCGCGTTCAGCGACCCTGAGCTTGTGGTCAGCCATTTGGAGTCGGAACTCCAGATCAAGCTCTCGCTCCCGCGTTTCGCCAAGAAGGCGATCCATCCTGGCCCATAGCGCCTTTTCAAGCGGGGTCCTTGGATCAACATACTCGACGAACTCATCATCGCTCATCCATCCAAAGTAAACCTCTTCTCCTGTCATCTCGGACTCTCGATAAAGTACCGGCCTTCTGCCCGGTTCAGTGTGCAGCGTTCTCCCAGCTTCAGGTCGGGGCGACCAATACAGACATCCCCAGACTCGATCTTGTCCATGACCGCGGCGCGGGTAAAACCCTGGCGACCGTAATAGCCGAACGCGGCGGCCATGTTGCTGAAGTGGTTTGTTCCATAAATCATTCTTCGCACTCCATTGCGTTGTCGATTGCGTCACGTAGCGTGTCAGCAGTGTGGTTGCTCAGTGGTCCAGCATGCCACCCGTCGAGCACCTCCTTCGTCAGATAACCTCTTGTTCCGTCCGTCAGTGGCACCCGCACGTTTCTGAGTACCGGCCATGCGCCGGATATGGTTCGTTCCAGCCAGTTAAGCCGTTCAGTGTCTGTTCTCATTTGACCGCTCCGTTATTATGGGCAACATCAGCCAGAAAAGACTTCACAACATCCAATTGACACATCTTCTTCCATGTATCATCACTGCGTGTATACCGTTTCAGGTATGTTGCATTGCGCTCAATTATCGCGGCGGAATCTCCATTTTTGAAGGCATCGATTGGCACATAAAGTGAGCGATGACCGTTGATATCCGCACCGAATCGAACATAAAACTCGTAGGCTCTACCAAAGTTGTACGTATAGGCGTCGAACTCGTACGTTGCCAACCACGGGGCCATGGCCAACAAAGCTGGCCGGATGATCAACTTCGAGTGATAGTTACCCTGGTGAACATAAGGCACCATATACAAGTCGACAGTGACAAATTCGGTCTTCTCCCAACCGTCCTGCCTCACAAAACGGTAGCATCTGTTGGCGCGAAAAATATACCTATGGGGTCCGTAGGGCTCTCTGTAGTTGGTGCTTCTATGGTTCGCGTCTTGAAGCGGGACTTGTTTTTCTTCAACAAGGTCAGTGACCTTGTATAACATCAGGCCGGCATCGACGCGCTCTTGGCCAAATACGGCGCACATCTCCCGGTAATCTTTGAAGAATTCCCGGCGCTCTTCGAGAGTGAGTGTTGTGGGTAGTGGCATTTACTTCTCCTTGAACATTAGTTACAGGTTGTTTATCTGGCAGGCTCGAAGTTGAATCGCCAGTGTCAGCAGTCGGCGCGGAACACCCCGCCGCTGGCAGTAGGCCACGGTTGCCCACCGACCCCATTGCCGGTAGTGGTTAGCGGCATTGATCGCGATTTGGGCCTGACCCATGTCAGTATTCATCCGGCAACAAGACTGTGGTCACGCTCCTGTCCGACTCCGTGATCACCCAATAAGAGACGCCATCGACAACGTATACCGACAGGATGCGGTGGCCGTCAATCACAGCATCGTCGTTGGTTTTCGCATCCTCGAAACAGACGTCACCCCAGTCACCGGCCTGATGGCGGGCCTGGATGTCGCCCATCTCTCTAGTCGATATCCAGGCCAGTGCCTCTGGAGTTGCGGCAATGGTGCCGAGTTCAAACAGGTTGGTTCTCATCTATGTTCTCCACTGTAATCGCCACCATAATCTTCATCCTCATTGCTGGCCCATACAATCGGTTCGCCGCCGATGTGGGCGTTGGCTTCTTCAAGCAACTCACGGGTAGTTGAATCCCAATGGTCATCGCTGTAGTTGCGAAGCAAGTAGTTGGTAAGCTTCCCGAGTATATCGTGGTAAGTTTTAAGGTGTTTGATGCGACCTTCAAGGCTGCCTTCAGTCATGATTCCACCTCGTCCTGTAGTTTTCCAATGAAACCTGCATAGCCCCCGTACCTGTGTGGCCACTTATCGACCAATCTCTGTAACTGCTGGTTGGTCATGCTGCCGTCGCGGACCATGTCCATGAACAGGATGTCGCGGTCGCCAATCTTGCGCTGCTCTTCGTAGAACATTTGGAGTTGAGTCTTCACGAGTCGCACCCAATGTTGGCAAAATCATCGTGATCGGCATTGCTCATGATCGAGGCAATGGCACGGGCCACGCCGCGTGCCGTCTTTACACCGTGTTTCGTTTGACACATCGGTTGCTTGAGATGGAACATCTCCATGATGCGCTCGCCGATGTCGCCAGCGAGCCGGTCATCATCCATGATTCGGTCAAACAATTCTTTCTGTTTTCTCATGTGAGAATCTCCTTGTTGAGTTGATCGGCCACAGCCTGCGCCTCTTTCTTTGTCAACCAACCGCGGCGCACAGGGCCGTTCCACCACTTATACTTGCGTGGCTTCACATCCGGCCTGGCGCATACTTTACGCTGTCGCCCGTCGTAGTCCTCGTTACACCCCATCACGAACCACCCCGGCGCAATGCCGAGGCCCTCTGCGGCGTAGAAGTTTGTGTAAGTGCGCCCTTTAAAATCTGGTCCAGGGTCAAAGATATACTTCATTACACACACCATGCGTTTTCGACAATCCGCATCAGCATATCTTCATCTTCCTTCTCTTCGTCATCCATCTCATCAGTGTCGTAGTACATGTCCAGCAACGCTTGGGCGACCTCCGCAATAGTGTCGCCCAGGGTGTAGTCCGTGCAGTCCATGTAGCCTGGTGCCGTGAGATTGCCGTAGTACATATTGACGATCTCGAACCGTTTCATGCGCGGGAATTTGCGCAACACCCTGTACACTGCGTTGTACTCGTCCAACTCCTTTTGTGTCATATTGTCCTCATTGAAGACCTGATCAGTGTAATGCCCGCATGGTAGGTCTATTCCGTTGTGCCGGCAAAACACCGGACCTTCGATGTCGTCCGAAACGAGGAACAACTCCCTCGCATTTGATACTTCTGCTCTCATGAATGCCATTTTAGTTCTCCTTAAGTGCGTCTTCGAGCGTGAGTAAGTCCGTGTCGGCGTAGTCTCCGGGTCCATCGCGGAAGGGGAATACGAAGCGGAACCAACCCCCCGCCAATATCTTGATGTGGCAGCCTTCGATTCGCTCACTCGGGATCATGCAAACACCCTCGTCATAGAATTTGTACCTCCCGCTATAGGTCGACAAGGCGGACGACAGGTCTTGAGCCTCAAGGTAGGCGAAAACGTCCAGCATTTTGTACAGCCACTTGTCGGCGATCTCGACTTCCACCTCGTCAGGGACTTTGCCCCACACAGTGTCATCGACGCAAACTTCAACTCGGAATTTCATCAGTTAGCCTCCACATAGTCAGGAACATCTCCGTTTGCGATGAACAAACAACACTCGCCGCAGATAGTCAACGTGCAGTAGTCATTGTTCGTTGCCGGGTCGATTGGCAAGGCCGTGGCAGCATACCTGTCACCCGGCAGTGCCCCACACAGATCGCATTTCTCATGTGAGAAACCAAGATCGTTTGGGTTCTCACCGCGCTCTTGGCATTTCCACTCATCGAAAGTTTGGAAGGCACCGATATCGTCACCGAACGCGACCTGGTTCATCACGTTGTGCCCCCACTCCATGTAACTATCCCAATCAATACCGCACTCCTCGTCCGTCCATCCAAGAACAAGGTTCGGGAACCCGGTCGGTGTATTGTCTGCGATCATTGCTTCGTAGTCGCCGCGTTTCACATCTACCTCCTTGAAAATACCGTTTTCAAAATTTCCGCGACAGGTTTTCCAAAACTTTGGATTTACCTGTAGAAGGTTGCGTTCGGGTACGTGTCGCGGGTTAGGCGCTTGGCCGCGTCCCGGTTCTCGGCCCGGACAAAGCCGTAGACCAGACCGTCTTCGTCGTGCTCACACATGAAGCCAAACATGTGGCCGAACTTGTTCGACGGGGAGCCCCAGTAGGTCCCGGCCCGGTCATAGCATCGGTCAACCATGTCGAGTTTCTGCAAGTGGAATTTGTAGGGCGCGTCAGGGTCGCCTCGATATCCGATGTCACCCATCTGGGCGCCGTATTTACTGGTGGTAGGGTGTTTTTCTAACCAGTTGTTGATGTCCATTGTCACTCACCAAAGATCGTCAAGATCGACAGGGGTGACATCACCTTCGTCGTCAATAACATCAAAATAATTGGCTACTGACTCGGGGTTGAGTTGGATAGCCTTTGCTACACGGGCGGCTTCTTGTGGGGTATCTGCTTCAATTTCAATACCCCACGTAACATAATAATTCATTGTTCACTCCTCAAAAAGAAAGGCCCTTGTCAAGATGCTCGATGTGGTCGCGGGCCGCGTCCAGGGCCTCGACAAGGTGCCGCAGGTGCTGTGCTGTGCCTATCATTGCAGTACCCCGTTCTCGTCAAATTCCAACTCGTTCGCCTCGCACATTTCGACAAGAGCCGCTTCACTGTTATGGTACTCGTACTCATCGCGCAGTATCCCGTACATCCAGTCAGCGAAGTCGCGCATCAACTCTCTGATTTCACCTTCAGCATCACTGATGTCACGGTAGTTGTCCTCGCGATCTTCGACCGACACCTTGATACAGTTGTCGCCGCCGTTGTTTTTGATGCAGGCTTCCAGCCGGTAGAAGTGCTTGCGCTGCACTTCTTGCAGTTCCTGGGCGATGCGGATCAACTCGGCATCGTTCGTCTCTGCCTTAATGGCCTTGACCGCTCCCTTGGCATACCTGTAACTGCCGTCGAATGCCAGGCCGTCACCCTGGGTATAAAACCCCGTCCACCAAATACTCGGGTCTTGGCGGGTATTCCCGTTAATGAGCCTGACAGGGTGTGTGTCGATCTCGATGCCGAGTATTCCACCCATTCGAACGAAATCCTCATAGCAAAAATCGTAGTCTACGTCCTGTGACAACTCCTGAATGGCGCGTTGTTTCGCTGCATAGTCCAACTCGTTGAACGTGTAAACGTCCTTTTGAATCGTGATAGTTCTCATTTAGATCACCGCCCCGCCACATTTGTGCACCAAGCCGTCTTCTGTCAAGGTGTACGTTTGGTTGTCGAAATCATCACGGTCTTCTATGAGAACCCATGTGAAATCAGGGTCATAGTCAACCGATGCTCCGGTGAAAAATAGTGCGCCGTGCATAAACCCGGTCAACAGCATGCGGTCTTTGCATTCAATCAAAGTTTTGCTCATCCTCTTCCCCTTTGCAGCGCCTGCTGCTTTGTGCGACCAACATTGGTTGAGTAGAAAATTGTCAACGGCGTATAGAGCCGTCCTTCCCGCGCAGCTTCGATCAATGCCAGCGACATCATGCTGGGCCTGATCATTTGTCCGAGCCTGTTCATTTCACCATCCGCGTTCTTGTACATTTGCGCAATTGTCACATTGATATCCACGCGCCCTATCAGCCGGAGTCAGGCTGTTTGGCTCGCCGCACGTCGGGCACGGCAAGTTGCGCGGATTGGTTTTAGAGGATGCGCGCAAGGCGCTGTTGCCGCCAGGGTTGGCGAAGTCGAAATAGCGGTTCTTAATCTTCATACCAGCCTCCAATCTTGGTAAATCAAATACACCACATTCGGTTCATGCACAAAGCGCAGGCCGTAGTCGCCATCATAGAAGCAACACCCCTTCTTCCTGTCCCGCAAGTAGTAGGGGTAAGTGTCGCTGCCCACCATGTGGCCGTCCTTGCTCATCACCTTCTTGATAAGATCGTAGCCTTGGTCGTTGAGGTGAATCTTGAGGGCGTGCCACCATGCCGACTCGGTATAGAACTTCTTGCCTTCCCGATCCACGATCAGGGTGTTGCCTTTGAGAGTGGTTTTCATTAGCAAAACCTCCCACAAACCACGCGGTCGCCGTCATCCGTCTCGACGAATCGAAACAACACACCACTGAAGAAACTGTCAGTGATAATGGTGTCCCACTTGGCGAATGGATGGTGCGGTTCAACTCTGTACTCAAAACCACAACTAGCCCTATTCTCCCTGGAACTAATAACCTGCGTATCCTGAACGTCGTACCAGACTCCACGGTACTTAACCAGGCGTTCTTCCCACATGAAGTCGTGGTTCTGGCGCTCCTTCTTCGACAGTTCCTTGATCTCGGGCCTGTCGTAGATGTAGTCGAAGTCCTTGCGGACCTTCTTCGGAACCTGGCTGAGCATGTGCAACTTGCGTGGCACGTTATTCGTGATGACCTTGATCGCAGGCTGGGAGGCGACGTACTCTTGCCTCAGCTCGCTGGCCAGAACAAATTCGGTCATGAGTGAAACCCCCATTTGTTGTCGCTGTGCAGGACAGCGCCCATGGTGAAGGGTCGGCCGGTGTCGCGCATGTGACTCTGAGCCTCCCATATGCGCCAATCGACCATGGATTTAATGCCGCCGACCACCACGTGGCCGTCCTCGTCGCGCACCGTGAAGGCTGGTGGGAAGTAGTCGAGGCAAACCTCGGTAGGGTTGCGGCTCAGGCGGCCGGACACGATCTGCGTGCTGTTGTCGACCGCGTCACGCTGCAGGTCGTAGGCGACCATGCGCCCCAGGGCCTGGTACCAAGCGTCCTGGTCCTTCTGGTTGTTGAAGGTGGGCACATCGTCCTCGCTGTAGTTGAGGACGACGATGCGTTGGTGATATTGGTTTGACATTGTTACTCCTTTCTCATGTGAGAAAATTGATCAGATCCTGATCACGTCGGCGATCCCGGCTTCTTTCATCAGCCAGGCTGCACCGTATTTCGGGGAACCGTTTTGGTGCTGCTCGAACGCGCGTCGAGGCAGAGCTTTCGCTTCCTTCAGGGCCAGCCAGACAAGCTGGAACTCGGACACGAACGTCTCGCTCATCCTGATCAGCAGCACCGGCTTGTTCTTGATCACCCTGAACACCTCGACAGCTTTGAGCACGTCGTTTTTCCGCACCTTTTCGGTGTATGTGTAAATGAAGGTTTTCACAGCAACCCCCTTTCAGCGAACGATGTCGTGTTTGCGCCGCCAACGATGACGTGGTCCAGGACCCGGACCTCGACCATGGCAAGGGCGGTCTTCAACTCGGCCGTCAACCGCTCATCTGCTCGCGAAGGTTCAGGCGTGCCAGACGGGTGATTGTGGGCAAAGATCACGGCCCCGGCGTTGAGCCGCAAAGCCTCCTTGAGCACTTCCCGCGGATAAACGCTGGTCTGGCTCAAGGTGCCGCGAAACAACTCGCTGAACTCCAGTAACCTATTTTGAGTATCGAGCCAGATGCAGCAAAAGACTTCGTGCGGTGTCTCGGCGAACTTCAATGAAAGGAAGTTTTTAACGGTCTGCGTATTTAACATGATGTCCGGTGACCGAACCATCCTTCGCTCAAGGAAGACAATTGCCGCATCAATCGTTTCCTGCTCGGTGACCCCGTAGCTTGATGCGTATTCCGGTCGATCTTCACTGCTTACTTTGTTCAACATTTTCGTTCTCCTTTCTCACGTGAGAAATCACTGTTCGGCGACAAACTCACCCTGTTCATCGAGGGTGTACCACACGCCTGGGAGTATCCCGTTCTCCCCAACCTTTGACGCTCTGATATGGACAATATCCCCACTATCATCACGATAAACAAGCACGATGGCACCCCCATCCATAGCCATGGCCTTGCACTTGTTACCAACAGCCACCGCTATACCAGTTTTGCCCGTAGCCGAAGCCGCCCCTTGGTGGCCCGTAGCAGAAGCCGTCCCGCTGTAGCCCGTAGCAGAAGCCGTCCCGCTGTAGCCCGTAG
>OFRF01000009.1_pt1 | contig 59836 bp, 102 predicted proteins | sample 1543081 | NCBI WGS metagenome assembly OFRF01 (sample SAMN07774232, study PRJEB24372) | wastewater metagenome
TATTATGCAATAGGGGCCGCCTATGGGTGAGCTAATCCTATTTGTCATTGCCATCATTGCTTATCTCATATGGCGCGAATTGGTGTAGCTGAATAAGGGGCCGATCATTTTAGCGAGGGGTCGGCCCCTAAAGGCCCGGATTTTTGAACGCGTGTTCGATTTACGGGGGTGGTTGCATAACCGTAGGTACACACTGACCAAATCTGGAAAGTTCAACCGTAGGCACGAGCTTGCCGACTCCTACCATTTGTCTACCTTCTAGCCCCCCATTTGCATAGAACCGGCACGACCATACCTAAAACGGTATAGTTGTGCCCCCTCGCCCCCTCGCCTCTCCCCAGGATGCGCACTAGGGGGCTGTTCTCTGTTCGGTACTGACCGATCCCCGATTTCAAGTCCGACGTACCTAGGATTTGGTTCGCTGTTGAGTTGTCAAAACATACCCCTCAAGTCTACTCTGACTAGGGGTTCCTCGCTCGGGTGGACCCTCGCTAACGCTCTTGCGCACAAGCCCCGGATGGGGTAGGCTGTCTCCTGAGACGGGCCGCAGAAAAATTTCGCCGCCCCCAGGACACGAGAAACGGAGGCATGACATGAGGTACGAAGTGGACATTGAGGAGTACGGAACGATCTCCCTGGAGATGCAGAGAGGGGGCAACGTTCTCTTGACGATGCGCTTGGATGGGGGACAGTCGGACATGACGTTTGATATGAGCGGGGGGGAGTTCAAGCAACTCCAGAGGGCTCTGACGTTTGTTCAGATCGAGATGAGGGAACAGTGACCGCCACCGCAGAGAAGATCATGCTCTACGTCCAGCGGGAGGCCAGATGGTTATCTGGTGCTTGCCACGACGAACCCCAACGATCTCATGTCTAATCTACCCATCACCTCTTGCTACGTCTGGATCGAGAAGTGAGTAGCCCCAACATCGTCTTCTGGGACAACTACACCAAGACGTGGCGGGCACGCATGGAGTTCGACCTAGATCAGATTGAATGGCTTCTTGACCAGATCCCTTACGGGGATGGAACCCGCAGCGAGTTTCAGTATCTTGTTGACGAGATCCAGCGCCACAACCGAGAACGGGAGGATTTCGATGCTCAGAACTGAATGGTCGGAAGGTGTATCCGGGTTGCCGTCCGTGGAGGAGGTGGCGCGGATCATTGACCCCGACTCTTGGCGAGTCTACGACACAGGCGCGCTGCCGAAAGATCATGTTGGAGCACAGAGATTAATTTCACGATCATCTGAAAAAGCTCTGGCAATCTTGGCTTTGTTTGGGGCGACCGATGATTGATGTTGCCGAGCTTACTGCCATGTTGCTGACGACCGAACGCAAGCTTGTGACTCAAGCCAACGCCTCCACCAACACCACGGAGATCTTCAGGCTGCGAGCCGAAGCCCGAGGGGTTGCCCTGGCCCGCAGCTACGTCGAGGAGATGGCGAAGTGGTAGGCCCCGTCTACAAGTGCTTGGTGTGCGGGCGTACTCAGAACGTCGTCCCTGATGGCCGAGGGTTTCCTCCCGACATTGCTAAGCGCAAGCTCATCAAGGGCTGTACGCTCGACGGGCACAAATCGGAGACGCAGTATCTGGCGGGGTTTTCGTTTGCCACCGGGCTAAGTCTCTGATAGGTTCTACCCCAAGACGACGACAGAAGGAGGACGCATGAACAAGGAACAGATCAAGAACGCGCTGGAGGCGCTGGGGCTTGGACCCGACACCATCTCCGTAGCCATCTGGGGCGACAAGGTGGTCTGGGAGACCGTTGAGTACCCCTGGAACAACGAGGAGCCGATCTACACCCCGCACGAGGCGCGGATCGATGACTGATATCGGCTTTACTGGCACCCAACGCGGGATGACTGATGAGCAGCGGCGGTCGTTCGGAGAACTAGTTTGGGACATGCAATATAAGATCGATGAGTTTCATCACGGAAGCTGCGTGGGGTCAGACATCGAAGCAGCGGGCTTAGTACATTTCTACACAAGCGCACGGATAGTTGCTCATCCCGGCACGGATGCCAATGGAGAAAGCCCCAAGTATGTCCGCGACAAGTATGTAACGGAGATTTTGGAGCCGAGGCCCTACCTGATTCGTAACCACAATATTGTGGATACTGTCGATCGATTGATCGCCACGCCCAAGGAGAACGAGGAAGTTCTACGCAGCGGTACGTGGGCTACCATTCGCTATGCAGAAAAGCGGGGCAAGCCGGTAGACATTATCTACCCCGATGGACGGGTGGTTGGCAGATGACTGACCACACGCTGGATGCCCCGGAGGGCTATCGCTGGGTTGTTACCGCTACAGACATGGATGGGACCACCCTTTACGTGGCGCTGTGGGTTGACGGAGAGACGCAGGCTGCGTTTCGGTGGTCTTGGCCGCTGTCTCCGCGCGATCTCGCCAAGCAAGAGCGCATTGAGTCATGTATTCGAGCGTGTAAACGCGCTTTGCTGCGGAAATACTCCGAAAACAAGCGAATTGAGGCCGCGATTCATGCCTCCCGATGAGCCCTATTTGACACCTGACGCGCACTGGAAGCGGCTGTTTCGCGTCTTCAAGGCCCTGCGTGCCACCGAGCCCAACATTGTGCTCCAATCCGAACTTCGCGTAGCCGAGCACAAGCTCAGGCTCGCATACACCCTGGAAAACTACCCTGAGGAGGCCCAATCGTGAAGCTGCCAGCTATGAGAGACCCAAGCATCACGTTCGAGGAACGTTGCGCATACCTGAACTACCTGTGGAGCGTAAAAGACCCCCAGTTGATTAGCACCGAATATCCGATCTATGTCTACGGATTCTTCCTGGCAGGGACGGATCGCTACACACAGAAGACCACATTCCGCTTGATTCGGCTGTTCTCCGGGGCTCCGTTCGGGCCTGTGAACAAGACGATGAAGGTAGGGATGGAGTGGTGAGTCTACCGTCGCTAAAGCGGTCGCCGTACATCCTCAAGACCGAGGCTGCCGCGCTCATGCTGAGCCACTTCCCGGTTCGCAAGGAAAGCCCCTTGGGCCTCCTCAACGATTACTGCCTTTGCGGCTTGCGCTTCAGCGGGGACTTCACGTACCCTGTCCATGTGATCGCTCTACTGGAAGGAGACAACGATGATCCTGTGGTCAACTGACCCGCTGGTGAATGTTGAGGGAGCGCAATACGCCTCCTCTGGGGCTTTCTTGGAGACAACCGACACCGGCCTTGATTTGGACTTCTGGGATGGCTGGGAGTCAGGTTCGATCTCGCTTTCCGAGGCCGACGCATACGCGCTTCGTGATGCCCTGATCGCGTGGTTGCCCAAGTGAGCACCATCGACCGGGACACCTTATTTGGTCTTACGGATGATGACGTGTTTCGGGCTCTAGGTATTCCTAATTGGTTGGAAGACCGAGTTCTTCCTCATCTTGAGGGGCACCCAAATCCCAATACTTGCTGGACATGGACTCGATATACCCGTGACGGTTACGGACAAGTCGCGCTACCTTCAGCGGTTCGTAGAACGCATGTGGGGGTGCACCGAGTGGTTTGGCTTGCAACCAACGGCCCTATCAAGCGTGGGTTTGTTCTAGACCACGATGGGTCAAACGGATGCTGCAATCGAGCCTGTTCCAACCCGGCACACCTTGAGGCGGTAACTCTTCGCCATAACTCTGTGGTAACCGGGAACAGCATCACGGCTGTCCAATCTCGAAAAACCCATTGTCCCAGGGGGCATGAACTTGAACGGAATAATCTTGTTCCTGCGTCCCTCCGTGTTGGCAAGAGACAGTGCCTGACATGTGCTCGTGCCGACTCCCATGCAGCAAACGAAATCAGAAACGCGGCTGCTCGCGCCCTAGGCGTCAGCCAGTCCGAGATGCGTCGTCGTGTAGGAGCGTCATTGTCTGCCGCAAAGTCCATTCTTGAAGGGAGTCAGCCATGACAGTTTTGAATAAGGCCGCGCTCATCGAGCAGGCCGCGAAGATCACGTTCATGCGGCCCGGAATCCCGCTGGGCCACTGGGAACGGATGAACGAGGACTCCCGCGAGGCATTCAGCGAAGACACGGCCCGCGCTCTGCCCGTCATCGCCAAGGCGCTGCTCGCACCCCTGCGGGAGTTGCACAAGCCGGTCAATCTGATCTTCTCGTGGCACTCTGGCGTTCGATCTGAAGACCCCTGCGAGACGTGCGGCGGTAAGGCGGGGGTCCACCCTTGTGGGTGCTGGGGCGGCTACGACCTACCCGTCTACTGCGAAGCGTGCTCGGCGGCCAGTGAGTTCAAGCGCTCAGTGGCCCACCCCTGCCCGACCGTGCAACTGCTGGACGCTATTGAGGCGGACCTCCAATGAGGACCAACGACACGCTCATCTTGTCCTTACTTCAAGATGACCCGGATTGGCTTCTGCGAAAGGTGCTGAGCCGACTGTCTGGATACCCAAACCCAGATACATGCTGGGTATGGCCTCAGGTGTTCCGCAAGTACGGGCACGTTCATCTCCCATCAATGGCCGACCCGAATGGGCGTCACACAGCCAGAGTTCACCGCATCGTCTGGTTGGCCCTACGTGGGCCGATTCCCCCGGGTCGAGTGCTGGACCACGACAACCCCGAGTTCGGCTGCCACAACCGCGCCTGTGCCAACCCGAAGCACCTTCAGGCCGTGACGCAGCGAGTGAACGTTGTAGAGACCGGCACGGGACCCCTCGCAAATCAGGCCAAGCGCACTCATTGCTTAAAGGGACATCCGCTATCGGGCAGCAATCTCCGAAGGTCTTCTCGTGGGTTCCGTCAATGCCGCACATGCGCACGCGCCCATGATGGTGAGAAAACGTCCCTTATCACCGAGGCAAGTAGGGAGCTGGGACTGAGTTGGGGTAAGTACGTCGCGGCACACGGGCAGTCGATGTCCGTAGCCAAGTCGTTCATCGAAGCCGAAGTGTCGTGAGTTCGTGCGGGCCATGCCTAAGTCGCCAGTGTGACCGATGTATCCCCCGGATAGATTCGCGCCCTGCGTGGGTCTGCAACTGTCATAGCGAGGGTCATGGTACGGTGGAAACCACCCAAGCCCAGGAGTGATGCTGAACTCAGGATGCGCCGTGGTTTCGAGCGGTGGATCAGTGTCTACCGGTGTTCAGCACGAGCTTGGTATGAAGACGCAGAATACGAGACCATGATGTACGCCACTGAACTTGCCCAATACCGTAGCAGGGTTCCGCAGCCAACCCTGCGCGACTACATGCTCCAAACGAGGGGAGAACCCCGATGAGAGAAGTTTGGTTCACGCTAGCCATCATCTTCAGTATGAGCGCCGTAGTGTCGGACAACCCAGGTATCCGGGTCATGGCCGCTATCGCGGCTGTTCTATTTTGGCTTGTGTTCGTTCTTTCTGAACAATACGGTAGGCTGAACAAGAGAAAACATCAATCTGAGAAGGATGTCTAGTGCGCCACGACCCGGAGCTTTGCCCAGTTTGTAACGTCATACGCAACAATCCCGGCATCTCCAACGTCAAGTTGGCACGCATGGCCGAGACATCCGAGCGCAGCATCAGAAGGCATAAGGCCCCGATGGTTGACCTTCTCGAAGCCAAAGACCCCTTCTTCACAGACATTCCCGAAGCCATCATCACCTCTCGCGGGCAGAGCATCCGTACCGAAGACGGTAGCTGGCACAAGATCATGTACCGGCCCCAGGATCTCGCCAAGATCGAGGCGCAGCAAACCCTCTACACGGATTGCCTGCGGGCCATTGAGGGCTTCACAGCCCCGATTCCCGAGCCCCAGGGCTTCCGGTACTTCGCGGAAATCTTCGGTAACGGCGACGATCAAATCGGCAAGGCCCACGAGACCGGTGGAGGCTCCAAGGAGACCGTAGAGCGGGTTCTGGCCTCCGCACACAGGTTCGCAGAGCGCATTCGTCATAGCCGCCCAAGCGCAATCGTTATTACCGATGGTGGGGACATCCTTGAGGGCATGATGAACGTCCCTCACCACCAACTCACCACCAACGACCTTGACCTTACCGAACAGATTCGGGTAGCCCGTCGTCTTGTGCTGGACGTGTTCAAAATCCTGTCCCCGCTCGCCCCGATGACCTATTACGTTTCGGTTCCCAGCAACCACGGCCAAGTCCGTATCAGCCCCGGTGCTTCCGTGGGCGACGTGGACAACGACTTCGGAGTGGAGATTTCCTACCAGCTTGAGGACATCTGCAAGGAGGCAGAATCCGAGGCTCTGAGGGGTATTCAGTTCGTCCGTCCCGAGAAGTATCAGGAGACCGCCGTTCTGGAGGTGTGCGGGACCAAGATGGCATTCAACCACGGCCACCGCACCCAGGGCGGGCAGAACGGCCACGACAAGTGGTGGGCTATGCAGGACCACGGGCGTATGCCGGGTTGGGACGCAGACATTCTGTTCGTCTTCCATTACCACAACATGAAGGTCGAACAATCCGGTGACGGACGGTGGATCATCTGCGGCTCAGCGAGTGAACCCAGTAGTGATTATTTCGCCCTTTCCTCTGGAAAGCGTTCCAAGCGTGGGGTCACCTGTTTCTCGGTCAGCAACAAAGTGTGGTCTGATTTGGAAATCCTTTAGCCTCTGCTACCCTAGAGGCATGATTCACACCCCCTTTTTCGACTTCACGGGCGGGATGGTTGGTTGATTATGACCACCCGCCCACCCGAACGTTGGCCTGACTGGATGATGGCTGCATATTGTCTGGGTACTATCGTCGTGGGCTTTCTGGGTGTCGGTTGGATGCCAAGCACGGTGTTGGAGAAGGGTTTGGCAGAACCTTGGCCCCAGGTCTATTCCATACTGCTAATCTTGGGTGGCGCGGTCGCTTTAGCCGGTATTGTTCTCCGTGTTCGTAGGGCTACCGTTTTTGCCGTTATCGGTTTAGCTCTCGCTACCCTTATTCATGGCCTTACCTTGATGGTGGGTGGGGCGTGGCAAACGGGCCTCCGTTTGGCTATTGCGCCATTGATGATGATTCCGGCAATTGTGGGGTGGAACTTTTGGATGACATGGCGATCACTTCAGGGAAAAAAGAGCGAGGAAAAGTGACACTGGAATCTGTACTCCTATTCCTTGGGGGCGGCGTTGGCGTGGCAATCATTAGCGGTATTGTCACGATCATTCGCGCACGCATGGGGGCGAAGCAAGGCGAACCCAAACTGCGGGCAGACATCACGGACCAAATCACCGAGTTGGCAAGTGAATGGCTGGAGAAGGCTACGGAACGGCTGAAGGCTGTGGAAGATGAGAACAAGACGCTCCGTAGCAAGGTAGAGACCCTGGAGGCTGCGGCCAAGATCGAGCTTCAACAGCGCCAACAGATGATTGACCATGTGGCTGCGGTTCACTCGTGGATCGAGCGTGGAGCCAAGCCCCCGCCCCCCGCACGTCCGGTATGGGCACCGGGGACCATGATTCTTGGCACCCTTGTAGACAACGAAATCCCCGACCGGAACTTAGGGTAGAATGGTAGCCATGCTGAGAGACATCATTCCCGCCAGTTGGCGGAAGCCGATTTACGCCGTCTACGCGGTTCTGGGTGTTGTGCTGGGCGCAATCCAGATCGCCATTGAACCCGACCCGTCCTGGCTCATCACTAGCCTGTCCGTCTACGCCTTCCTCGGTGGTGCCATCGGTGCCGTCGCGAGTGGCAATACCGTGGAGAACGGCATTGTTGAGTACGTGCCCGAAAACGTCGTTGAGCAGGACGGCGAGTAACTAGACGCCTTACCCGACAAGGCAAATCCCCGGCTGAGTTTGAGGCAGCCGGGGATTTGCCTTGCTAGACTAGACCCTATGGCCCTTTCCCTTCTTGACAAGCACCTCCTTGACCGCGCCGCTTTGGGTTGGTCTCCTGTTGAAATCGGACAGGATACCGGCCTAGAGCCCGAGGTTGCGTACGCCCGTATTCACGAGTTGCTGGGGCAGCGCGGACTCTGGGACGAAATCCAGTCTCGCCAGCTTCTCATGCACTCCGTTTTCGTCCTGAAGGGGCGTCTGGAAGAATGGTTGGCAGCCGAGCATTTCGACAAGGACAAGGTCAACACGTACCTCTCCACGTTGCGGCTCGTCTCGGAGGCACTGGAGAAGAACGCGAAGGTCACCGAGGGGCAAGTGGAGCTAGTAGTTGCAGCACATAAGGCCTATATGCTGGGAGTATTGAGCAGGTTGTCCGTTGCGGCTGTAGACGCGCTTCACACTAAGTACCCCCAGATTTCCATTTCGGAGGTTGACAGCATCTTCACGGAGGTTCTGGCAAAGGAGCGGAGCGAGGCGTAATGTTTGATCCAACGCTCAAGCGGGCGATGCTGGACGGCGTTGTGGCCGATATGCAGGGCCGTTCCAAAAGCGTCGAGTACCGGGATGACCCCGTTCGCTGGGCACAAGATGTCCTCGGCGTAACGCTATGGTCAAAGCAGAAGGAGATTCTTCAGTCTTTGGTTGTCCACAAAAAGACTGCGGTTAAGTCATCCCATGCCATAGGGAAAACTTTTTTGACCGCTGTTGCGGCCTGTTGGTGGATTTCCACCCGTCCAAACAGCATGGTGCGTTCCACCGCACCCACCTCTTATCAGGTCCACGAGCTTTTGTGGGAAGAAATTCGTAAGATGCACGCGCAGCACTCACTCATTGGTGAGGTGAATCTGAAGGATGAGTGGAAGCGCGATTTGTATGGCGCTCGGGTGCTGGTTGGCTCGGGCAAAAAGCCTTCTGATACCAACATTCACGCATTCCAAGGTGTCCATAGGCCAGACGGTGTACTAACTTTGTTGGACGAAGGTTGTGGAATTCCACAGACCCTCTACACGGCTGCTGACGCTATCTCTACCGGTGACTGGGACCGTGTACTAGCTGTAGGAAACCCAGATGACCCGGATACGGAGTTCGGGCGCATCTTCGCTGCCAAGAACCCAGTCTGGAACCTGCTCTCTGTTTCTGCGTTCGACACCCCCAACTTCACGGGTGAACCCATCCCCGAGATCGTCTCCCGTGGTCTGATTCAGCCTGACTGGGTTGAGCAACGTAAGTCGGAGTGGGGTGAGGACTCTTCCCGGTACAAGGCCAAAATCCTAGCGGAGTTCCCCGACCAGTCCGATGATGCCTTCTTCAAGCAAGCCGTCATCGACAAGGCGTACGACACCGAAATCAACAGTGAGCTTACCGTCCCCGGCAAGCTTGGTGTTGACGTTGCATCTTCCGGTAACGACCGTTCAGTTGTGGCGCTGAACCAAGGCGGCAAGATCCGCGTAATCGACAAATGGAACCACAGCGACATCGTTGCGTCCATCGACAAGATTTTCGATCTAGCCAAGCGCAATGGCGTGCGTGAGATTCGTCTTGACGCGGTGGGCTACGGCGAGGCCGTGTCTCAGCAAATGCAGCACGACCCCCGGCTCGCAGACTACGTGTTCATCCCGGTCAAGGGTTCCTATGCGGCCCGTGATCCAGCCGCGCACAAGAATGCCCGTGCAGAGCAGTTCGACAACCTGCGGCTCAAGATGTCCAAGGGCGAAATCGACTTGGACCGCCACGACGAGAAGGTCTCCGAACAGCTTCTAGCTATCAAGGGGTTCCTCACCGAGAAGGGTCAGATCCAGATCGAGTCCAAGGAGGACATGCGTGCGCGAGGCGTGAAGTCCCCTGACGAACTTGACGCCGTGGTGTACGCCGCAGCCGATTTCGACTACCTCTTCAACAAGCCCTTGCCGACCGGAACCAAGGTTTACGAGGATTTGGACTCGATTTTGGGAGAAAACAACGCAGTTCTCAGTCTAATGGGGTCATTCTGATAGACTGGCCCCTATGACGGATATCGCTGAAATCTCTAAGGCTCTGAGCGCACTTCTGGTACCCCAGGACCAAAAGATCCAGCAATTGCAGGAATCTCTCGCTGACAAGATCGCCCAGCTTGACGCCATCGGCTGGAAGGAGATCGGCTCTGCGTTCACCGAGAACGACGGCCCGAGCCTGGAAGATGTGCAGGGTGTCACCGAACGACTGCGCGAGATGGCCGCTAGCAACCCGCTTCACGTTCGTGGCTCGCAGTTGCGGTTCAGCTACATCTTCGGTGAGGGCGTCAACTTCAACTCCCTGAAGCCGGGGACCAAGGCGATTATCGACAACCCCTACAACAAGGAAGCCCTGTTCTCCGTCACGGCGTTTGAGAACAACAACCTTGCCAGCTTCACCGACGGAAACATCATCGCCGTCTATGACACGGACGACAAGCTGTTCACCGTTGTTCCGATCAACGAGATTGATGGCGTGCGGGCCGACCCGAACGACGACAGCAAGATTCGCTACATTCAACGTAAGCGAAAGGACGAAGAGGGCAAGACGTTCAACGAATGGGTTCCACTATCTCGGTGGAAGAACATGCTTACGGCGCAGAAAAAGACCTTGCCTACGTCCTTCAAGAACGACGAGGCCAAGGTTAATCAGACCCAGGTGGCTTACATTAAGCGGTCTCACGCGCAGACGGGCTGGACGTGGGGCGTCCCCGATTCGCTGGCTGCAATGGTGTGGTCCCTTGCTTACTCCGCATACCTTCAGGACAACTCCAAGCTCGTCCGCGCGCTGTCCATGATCGCGTGGAGCCTTACCAAGACAACTTCCGAAGGTGTAAACGCTGCGGCTGCTCAGGTTGTCGGGGCGAACATCGGCGGGACCGCAGTAAACACCACGGGCAACGCGATCTCCAGTGTGGGTGTCCCGTCTGCTCAGGTCAACATGAACAACGGTCAGCCCCTCGCGGCAATGGTCGCTACCAGCTTCGGTGTGCCGGTCATTGCGCTGCTGTCCAGCCCCGGAGCTACCGGAGGTTCCTATGGCGCTGCAACCACACTGGACGTGCCGACGATCAAGGGTATGCAGGCGGTGCAGGACGGCTGGGGTGATTTCTACACGGAGATCCTTCACGACTTGGGAAGCAAGGATGCCACTGTGACGTTCCCGAACATCGATGGCGACCCGGCGTACCGTGAGTCGCAGTCCATCGTTACGGCGCACAGCTTCGGCCTGCTTCACGATGATGAGGCTCGTGATGGCGTCCTTAGCGTCCTGCGCGTCAAGAAACTCCACGACAACATGCCCCCCAAGCCCATTGTTCCGCCGACAGGTAGCGGAGCAACACCCACTCCTCCGAGCCAAGGCAACAGCGGCCCGGTTCCTGGCGGGAATGACCAGTCAGTTACTAATCACGATGGAGAGACAGCATGAGTAGCAACGTTCAAATTCTCAATAAGGCTCTACAGATCCTCGCGGATCATGGAACCACGGTTGACAAGATTTCTGGGTGGGAAACCCGCGACGGCTCAAAGGCAAACGACCTTGTTCCCGAGGCCGTTGTTGTTCACCACACGGGTGATGTGTCCACGCCCATTAACTTGATTAGGGATGGCCGAAAGAACCTTCCTGGGCCACTTGCCAACTTCCTTGTTGGACAGTCTGGAAAGATTTACCTCATTGCTGCTGGCTATAGCAACAATGCAGGCTATGGTGGAGCGGCCAACTTCAACAAGGCCAAGGCCGGAAAACTCACGTCCGAGGTAAAGCCCGCAGCTAGTGATGGGTCGTGGTCCGCCAACGGGAACGCATGGGCTATCGAGGGTGACGGTCAGGCTGATTGGCCCGCTATCGTTCGGCAGCACGTCATTGAGGTTGCGGCTGCGCTTCACATTGCTCAGGGTTGGGATACCGCGCGGGTTATCGCCCATAAGGAGCTTACCAAGCGTAAGCCGGGAGACCCCGGTGACGACATGGGCAAGGTGCGCGAGGATGTACTGAAGCTCATTGCCGAATGGTCGGATAAGCCGGTTGAACCCCCCAAACTGGGTTCTCGTATCCTTTCCAAGAAAGCGGGCGAAGATATCGGACCCGACGTTGCTGAGTTGGGCAAACTCCTTACGTCCAAGGGTTTCGATGTAGGAACACCCACAGATGTGTATGGACCCATGATGGACGCCGCTGTTCGCGCCATTCAGAAGGCGGCAGGACTCACTGAGACGGGGGTTGTTGACCCAGCAACTCTCGCGGCTATTATCGGTGACCCCGTTGTTATTGATCCCGAGCCACCTAAGGGCCACAAGATCAAGGTGATGACGGTCAACGCTCAGGCCAAGCGCTTCGGTGGTGGCGTCTACGTCGCGGACGGCAAGTTCGTTAACGGCATCGATCCTGCGGTGGCCCTTGGCTGCGAGGTCGAGGAAACCGCTCGTGACCAGATCCTCAAGTACAGCAAGCTAGATAAGGTCTACCCGCTGAACTACGTCGCTGTGTTTTTCAAGGACGCCGAGTTCACCTACGGCCCCAGGATGCCACTGACATTCGATGATAAGGGTGTGCAGGGTGCGGTTGCTACCAAGCTAACCAGCAAGGTCAATGGCGGTTCTTTTGTTGCCTGCTCTGTTCATGTGCGCCCGAATGACGCTATTCGTGGAACCGCAGCCCAGAAGCTCAAGGGAAAGACCGATGACGTTCACGCTGTTATCGACTTCCTGGCACCCCACCCCGACGTGATCGTGGGGGGCGACTGGAGCACCGAGGCAGCTAGGCCGTTGCTGCGGGCCGCAGGATACACCGAGGTCACCCCGGATGTTGCCACGTACAAGACGTTCAAACTGGACTCGCTCTGGATCAAGGGTAATGTCAAGGCTACCGGCGAAGGTAGGGTCATCAAGACTGATTCCAGCGACCATGCCGCTACCGTGGTGGAACTGAGCGTTCCGGCCCAGGTTCCCACGAACTAGAAAACCGGGTATGCAGAACTCAGGCATTTTGCCTGCGTTCTGCATAGAAGTGGCATTATGGTAATCTGTACCCATGCTCAAGATCAAAGAAAAGGCGTCATTCGCGGAAGGTGCGGCCACTGGCAGCCGCCGCAGGATTCGCCTCATCACTGAGGGTCAGGGATCTAGCGGCAAGTATTCCGCAGCCATGCTCAAGGAATGTGGTTCCAAAGCTTTCCCCGCAGGCACCTTCCTGTATTTCAACCACGACGACCCGGACAGCCGGGACATTCGTGACGCCTTTGGGGCAACCACCGAGGATGCTACTTTCGAGGAAGACAGCAAGGGTCTTTGGACGGAAGCCCAAATCTTCAAGACGCACGAACAGTTCATTGCCGACATTGCCCCTTACGCCGATCTGTCCATTGAGGCTGCGGGCGAAAAGGACGAGGACGAGAACATTACCGAAATCTCTCCCAACCCATTTAATGCGGTCGCATTGGTGCCGCGTGGGGGGCGGGATGGGAAGATTGCAGAGATTCTGGAATCCGCGAAATATGCTAACCTAGGAATCAATGAAAACCAACGAAAGGAACCGGGTATGACTCCCGAGGAGATTCAGAAGATCGCGGAAGCGCTGGTGGCTGCAATGGCCCCCGAGTTCGCCAAGATCACTGAAGCCCTGAAGCCCGTGGTTGAGGAAACGCTCCCGGTTGACCCGATGAAGGTCGCTTCCGAGGTTGCCGAGGCGCTTGTCGCGGCTGAGCTTCCCAAGTCCGCACGCGCCAAGGTGCTTACCGCAGTCGAGGGTGGCGCAACGATTGAAGACGCCATTGCCGCTGAAAAGACCTACATCACCGAGCTTGCCGAGTCCCTGAAGGCCGACAACGAGGATGATAGCCGCCTGCTCGAAAAGAGCAAGGCTTCCGACGACGACTTCACCGTGAGTGGATGGTAAGGAATCATGGCAACTAACAAGATTTTCGCAAGCACTGAGGCTCTGCACCGCGCCCGTCTCCTGACCGGGATCACCGCGCCGTCCACCCCTCCGACCACGATCCAGCCCGGTGTCCCGGTTCTGCTCACTGGCCGTCCCGCTGTCAGCCTGACGGCTTCCGGCAACGGTACGGTCACCAAGGCCAACCCGGTTCCCGGAGTCACTTCGGTCACCTACGCCAACGGCGGGGCAAGCCTGGAGGACGGCGAGGCAAGCTTCGCTTTCGACGGCACTTGGAAGTTCGCCGTCACTGGCGCGGGCACCACGACCGCCAATGATGTCGAGGTTTTCATCACTCTGGCTACCGGCGCGCTGACGCTCACCGACGCTGGAGCCACCGAGGTCCACTACGGTTGGACCGACTACCCCATTGGCTACCGCAAGGCATCTGGCGTTGCGGCTGTTCGGATCGGAGCCTGACATGGCCGCGCGAGTTTACAAGAACAAGCTGACCCTGGACGGTCGCCTTAAGCTTGTCCCCGGTGTCTCTGAGGCCAAGGTTAAGGCCGTCAAGGCGCTGTCTGAGAAGCACCTTGCGGGCGACCGCATTGCTTCCGCAACGCTCCTTGAGGTTCTGACGACTTCGGACGCGATGTTCAACATGGCGCACCTTGCCAGCCTGAACTTCGTCCCGAACTTTGATGAGGCTCCTCGCAAGTGGCAGCAAATCGCTGGCATTCGCCCGGTCCCCGACTTCAAGCCCCCGACGCTGTTCTCGATCAACAAGTCCTGGGACGACGGTGACGCCGATGGCTCGTCTGCGGTTCTGGATGCTCATGGTGCAGCCCCGGTCATCCCCGAGGGCACCCCGTACCCCTACGCCTACATCTCCGGTGAGGTCAACGAGGGCGCTGGCATCAAGAAGCGCGGTTTCAAGACCGACTGGACCCTTGAGGCCCGCATCAACGACGCGCTTGGCGTGATCGATGCTCTGCCCGACGAGATGCGCTCCGTTGCGCTGGACACCGAGGAAGCCGACGTGTTCGGCGCTCTCATCGCCCAGACCCCGGCTGGCTCTGCCCTGGCGGGTGGCACGGTTCCGACCGGCGCTACCGTTGCGGTCAACGCCGCACTGTCCCGCGACGCCCTGATCCGGGCAACGATGGAACTCGCCCTGCGTGAGATCAACGGTCGTGTCATTCAGGTCAACGGTGGCTACAACCTGCTGGTCGCGGTTGGTCAGGGCATCTACGCCAACTACATCCTCAACCAGACCCTCACGGCTTTCGAGAGCAACGGCACCGCAGGTTCCGTCCCGAACTTCGTGTACCAGATCAACGGTGGCTACAACCCGCTGGCTAACATCACGGTCATTGAGACCGAGTGGCTGACGGGTGCGGCCTGGATGCTCATGCCCGCCAAGGGCGCGACCCGCAGGCCCGTGCTTGAGCGCCTGGAGCTTCGCGGCTACCAGACCCCTCAGTTGTTCGCCAAGAACGATGGTGGCGTCTACGTCGGTGGCGCGGCTGTCAGCCCGTTCGAGGGTAGTTTCGACAGCGACGCGATCACCCTGAAGCTCCGTCAGTTCGGTGGCGGCGTGGTCTGGGACGATGGCAAGGCGATTGTCAAGAGCACCGGCGCTGGGGTCTAACAACCTCCCGCCTTCCTCCTCCCAACTAGAGAAAGGATGGTGTAGCTAAAGAAAGCCTCGGGATTCCTCCCGAGGCTTTCTAGCGTTTACATCAGCCAACGATACCGAACTGAGCGGGGTGATCGCTGGACGCTACCGTAACCGTAGCCCCGAGTTGTACCGGAACCGTGCTCAGGACGTGATCGATGTCGGGACCAACGGCGTACAGGCTCGGGAACTGACGAGCAACCCACTTGGGGTTCAGGTTGAAGTCCCCGGTGAGTATGACCTTGCCAGACCAACGGCCAATGCTCTCGGCAACCTTGGTGGCTTGATCCAGAACGTCGGGAGCGTGTGGGCTCAGGTGAGTAACACAGGCTCGGAGGGTTTGACCCACGGGCTTGACACAGAGGAGCTTGCGCGGCTGACGGCCCACGGTGCCCTTAGGGTTATTCCCCCAGGGGAGGGACCACACATACTTGGTCTGGATCTTGCCCTTGATGAAGATGGCGTTACCGGATGACCCCTTGCAGCCGTTGGTCTTCTGTGTGCTGGTGAAGGCACCGGAGTAGCCCAGCTTGGAGAGACGGGACCGCAGCGCACGATATTGCCGCGCACACATCTCTTGAAACCCGATCACGGCAGGCTCGTTCGTAGTCACAAGAGCCATAACGTCCTTGGTCACCGGAGCCGTCTGGCCGTGGTTGCCCCCGCCCTTGCTGTCGGTCCCGCCATGCACGTTCAGGGTCATCACGACGGTGGCCGGGTTTGTATCTGCTACAGCAACAAAGTCCACCGGCATGACAGTCAGGGACACCGCTGCGGCTAGCGCCACCAGATACTTCTTCATGCGTTCCTCCTTCTCTCGGGTACAGGCAAGAACTTACCGGGTATCGGGAACCTCTGTCAAGACCGTAGGGCAACGTTCTTCTGGTATTCTGAAACAAAGTGATTGACTACAAAGGAGAAGAATGGCCCTCACCGTTTCTGCGGCTGCGACTCAGGCAATGGGTGTAGCTCTTGCATCGGACATTGGCGCAGGCGCTATTGTCGAGATTCGGTCTGGCGCGAAGCCAGCCACCCCGGAAACTGCGGCTTCTGGAACCCTTCTTGTGTCCATCCCCATTTCCGGTAGCTTCACCTCCACGGCAGGGGTGTTGACGGCGGCTGATCCGGGTGCCGTTACCCCGGCTGCTGCGGGAACCGCAGGGCACTTCCGAATCAAAACCTCGGGCGGGACGGCCAAGTTGGACGGCACCGTCACCGCCACCGGGGGTGGTGGGGACATGCAGGCTGGGTCCACCACGATCACGATGGGTGTTCTGGTTGACCTGGGAGTTATCACGATTAACGTGCCGGTCGCTTGATCGGCTGATTATGGCTCTCTCTCCCGAGAACGCAACTAACGAATTGAAGTCCGCTCTGGGCAACAATTCGTCACGTCTGGTAATCGATAAGGCGTCGATTGCTTCCCAGACGGCAAACTCTTTCTGTTCAGCATGGCGGGCAACAGGTCAACCGGGGCAGGGCGCAGTTCCGGCTGCGGCTGCGGTATGTGCTCACGGCCTCCTGGGGTCTTTCTCTTTCGCGCAACAGACCCTACCGACCACAACCTACGCGGCGTGGGCCAGCATGACCACCAGCAACGCAGCGATGACCGTGGAGGTTCACGATCGGCTCATGCACATGGGTGGGTTGTCGGGAACTGTTGTCACGCCCACTGCGCAAACGGTCAACGTGGATATCTCGGCTAACCTCGCTACTTCTAATCTTGACGAGCGTAAGGGCGATGCGAATTACTCTGACGTTCAGTGGTGGCTGGAATGGTACACGGCTACCGGCTCGTCTGCCGTTACGGCTACCTTCGCGGTTACCTACGATGACGCCTCCACGGGCAACCTCACGGCAATCTCTCTGGCTGCCACCCGCCCTGCGTCCCACATGATCGCGTTGAATGGTTACATTCCGGCTGCCGCATCTGGCAAGTACATCCGGGCTGTAAACACGGTTACGCTGTCGGCTACCACCGGAACGGCGGGTAGCTTTGGAGTGACGGCAACTCGCCCACGTTTCGTGATGCCAACCAACATTGCCAACAAGGCTGAGGTGTTCGACTGGGCCGCGCTGGGTCTGAGCGAGATCCCAACGTCCTCTTGCCTGTTCATGGTTGTTCTGACTAGCACGACCAGCATGGGAACGCTTAGGGGCGGCGCGAAGCTCGCCCACGCATAATGGCCTGGGAAACGCTGCCTCGCGGTGGCGCGGACTTGTGGGACACCCCGGTTGGGGCGATCTATTGGAACGATCTGCTCCCAACCCAAGCCGCCCCAGGCAATACCGCCACCTTGGTCGCTGCGGTTCCGGTTGTCACAGCAACAATGTCTGTGGACTCGGTAAACCATGCGACCCTGAATGCCTCCGTTCCCTTGGTGGGTATCTCGATCATGGGCACGCAGACCGTAAGTGCCACCCTCTCAGGAACGTTGCCCACGATCACAGGAAGCCTTGTGGGGCAGAGTGTCAACCCCGTCTCCTGGGTGTCGAGTGTCCCCGCGATTACGGGGTTGGTGCTGGGGTCGTCCAGAAACCCCGGTGCTTTGTCTGGGTCTATCCCAAGGCTTACCGCTGCGCTGGTGATGGGTGCGGTAAACCCGGTTTCCTTGGTGGGTTCCGTGCCGCTAGTAACAGGGGTATTCACCGGGGGGCTCGTCAACCCTATAGTGCTGAATGGGGACATACCCAAGGTTACCGGAGCGCTAACAGGAACGCTCTCTAACCCTGCGGTTATCTCCGCTGCAATCCCTCCGGTACTTGGCAGTTTGTCAGCCTCAAGTCGAAACCCCTTCGTACTGAACGCCCAAACCCCAAAGGTGTCCTTGACGGCCCTTGCTCAAGCTATTGTCTTTGGCAGCCTGTCTGGAACCCTGCCCGTGTTGCGGGGAAACCTCACGGCCACGAGCACCCTTCCAGTCGTCCTGAGCGGTTCTGTACCCCTCGCAGCCGCGAGCTTGCTTGTTGATCTGCGGGCCGAGTGGTCCCTGTTCGCGGGCACGCCGGTTCCGACAGCGGAGATCCTGGCTGATCTGGTGAATGCTGCGGAACTGAGTGCATCGTTGCCTTTGTTGCTGTGCTCAATTCTTGAAGACGACCCAAGCGTTATAGTGGCGCGACTTCTTGACCCGCGTTTTAAGGGTAGTTTGTCCCAGGTCCGCTATACTGGCAAGGTTAACAGGCCGCGCTGGGTCGGAAGGATTGCTACGTGAGTACATACGTTCGTGAAAGCCACGACCTTGTTCCGTTGTCGGTAAAAAGCCTGAAAAACGGGGCTACCACAACCGTTACATCCTACATGACCGCGTTGGTCCCAGACGGATCGCGCCCCACTGTTTGGACACCATCTGTAACCGTAGACGGGGATACTGGATTGGTTCTTCCGGGTACAGCCACCACAAAGGGGCGATGGCGCATCTTCGTCAAAATAGCCGATAATGACCTTAGCCCGGTCATTGATGTTGGGGTCATTGCCCTGGTCTAATACGTACCTGAACTACGTATGCCAGTCTGGTAACCTAATAGGTATGGATATCATCGGCGGAATTGTGCTCATGGACCCGGAGACGGATTTGCCGTACTCCGCTCCGCACGCTTCAGAGAGCGAATCCGATGCCTGTGGGGCGGGCATTCTTGGAATGGTTGTACTCATTGACCCGGATACCGGAGAACCCTATAGGCTCGGAGCGTAAACATGGAAAATTTTGGTGTCGGCCTGCTTGGTGGGGTCGTTCTTGTTGACCCGGAAACGGGTCAGCCTTATCGTCCTGTGGACGGTGGTGGGACCGGCGTAGCCGACTGGAGCACCCTGACGGGGAAGCCCGCTGTCATGGGTGTGGGTGCTACACAGGCAGAGGCGCGTACTGCCATCGGTGCCGGGGTTTCCAATGTAGCCAGCGTGGATGATCTCAACGACTCCACTACGGTAGGCCGTGCGGTGGTCAAGGCTGCCTCTCAAACCGCTGCCCGAATCGCCACCAACTGTGAGGTAATCGGTGCCGCGTCTGCGTTGATGACGACCCACCTCGCGGCTGCGGACCCGCACCCCGGCTACTTGACCCCTGCTGAGGGCAATGCGGCCTACGCGACGGCAGCCCAGGGGACGCTGGCGGGAACCGCTGTGCAGCCCGCAGGACTCACCAAAGCGGCTGTTGGCCTCGGTAGTGTGGATAATACGGCGGACACCGCCAAGCCCGTTTCTACAGCACAACAGACGGCCCTCAACCTCAAAGCCAATCTTGCCAGCCCGACATTCACCGGAACCGTTTCTGGCGTCACCGCAAACCACGTAGGGCTAGGCAACGTCAATAACACGTCAGACGCATCCAAGCCTGTCAGCACCGCTACACAGACGGCTCTGGACGCCAAGGTAGATTCTCTCGCAGACCTTGCAGTCCTGCTGGTTGCCCTGTCAGCGGGCGCTGGGATGGACATGCCTATTGCCTATGCTACCGCCTATGCACTTGGCTCCCGACCCGCAGCGCCCACCAACTGGAAGTTCCGAATCTATGGGGGGCTGCTAGCCGACCCCGACCCGGCGTGGATGATCGCGGGAGATTACCGGCAGATCCCGGCCAGCTAATGGCTACGGTACGCACACAAGACTGGGTGTCCAACGGGACAGTCCTCCAGAGTCCCGGGAAGCCTGACCGCACACTCGGTGGTCGGGCGTCCTTGGCGTGGGGGACATACTTCCCTGACGCGACCACCACGGGCCACACGTTCAGCACTCCTGACTCGACAATCACCACGAACCCGAACTACAGCGACATGGGGGCGGCATCCCCGGCCAAGACGTTCGAGCGCATCCGGTACTCGACTCAGGTAACGATCACCGGCAAGAACTACGTGTTCCGCAACTGCCTTTTCGACGGCCCTGCGGCGGGTCTGAACGGGGCGATGGCGTTCATGCGGAATGCGACCAGTGAGGCCAATCTGTTCGAGGACTGCACGTTTGCCGCGCAGACCGAGACCGACGGGGTCAACGGTCTCCAAGGACGCGGGTTCACCCTGATTCGACCCAATATCTACTGCGTGGTAGACGGGGTGCAGCCCGCCCCGGCTGACGGCGGAACCCGTACAGACGTTGTGATAAAGCAGGCCTACATTCATGATCTTTTGCGCTATTCACCTGACGGTCCCTACTCTAACCAGTCGGACGATCAAACGCACTCTGATGCGATCCAGTGGATGGGTGGTCTCGGGCTGACTCTCCTTGGCAACCGGATCGAGGACAAGATTGACATTACCAAGGGTCTCGGCAACGTTGCAGATCAAAACGGAACCGCAGCCCTAATGATTAACGCATTGAACAACACCATCACCCCAGGTGAGTTGGACATGAGGAAAAACTGGTTCCGGGGCGGCAGCGTCACAATCAACTCGGTTGGTGCCAGCCTTGCGATTCGTCTCGCGGGTGCCTGGGAGGGTTCAGACCCCGGGACCACGATCGATGGCAACTGGATCTATGCAGATTCCGACAACGGCCACAGGTGGCTAAAGCGCGCCGCGCAGACGCAACTTGATACCGCGATGGCAGCAGGAACCAACTATGTCTGGAACCTTGCGAGCCCATTGAGTACAGCCACGGTGCTTCCCGCCTTCGGAGTGAACCTCAATACCTAGGAGATAATCATGGCATTTAATCGGTATCTTATGGGGTTCGCCGGGGCCGATGGCAACGCTCTTTCCGCTGCCAACACGGGATTCTCCAACATCGTCAACACAGGCGGCAGTGGTGTGCTCTCCAACGCCGAATCGAACCCGGTCGGTTCCCTAGCGGCTGTGATGACCGCTAGCGTTACGTCTGGTGGTCACTATGGCTACGTGTCTGGGATGTCCACGAACAACCTCTCCTTCGAGGTATTGTTCAAGATCAAGACCGAGCATTCTGCTCAAGCGGCCATCGCGTGGGGCGGCACGGGTTCGCAGGAGTGGGAGATTGACTACAACCCATCGACTAACAAGCTGGAGTTCAAGGACGACGGTAATACGACGCGATGGACTTCCACCTCCACCCTCGCGGCAGATAACGCGACTTACTACTGGCTACGTGGGTACGTCGTAAACTCTGCCACTGTCGGACAATTCCATGTCACCCTGGCTAACGCCTCGGCCCCCTCTACCTTGTTGGAAGACTATACCTCGGCAGCCAGCTTTGACACGGGCGGCACCGCATACACCGATCTGCGAATCGGCCCGAAGTGTTCGACGGGAACTCAGACAGCCGTACTGGTGGTTGGGGCTTGGGGCTATGACCCCGCTGCCACAGACCTTCCCCCGATTTTCAGTAGTGATGGCCCCCCTGGCTCCAACGCGGGTAGCGACATCACCGTGGATGCGGGAGAGGCTTTCACCCTGACCGGGGTGCCGACAGACGATATTGGAGTGGCGTCGGTAGCTTGGAAACTTAGCGGCGGCACCGTTGGCACGGGCAACACGCTGAACCGAACGGCCCCGATCACCCTCTCAGGAACGACCGAGACCTATTCATTTGAGGTAACAGATACCAACTCTCAGATGACTTCGGATTCCGTGGTTGTAACGGTTAGGGCTGCTACAACCAGACTACATAATGGAACCTCTGTGGTAGGTGCCATTAACAAGTTATTTACCTGACTTGTGATAACCTTGACTGGTAACGCGCCCTAGAGTTGAGGGGACGGCTCCTGCCTCCTGTCCCTCCTGTCTCCCTCCTCGGGGCGCGTTGCCATATCTACTGGTATTCTGTACCTATGGCTATTCCCGAGGTACGTGCGCTAATCCCTGATCTGGATATAGCCGACCAGATTTTCACTGACGACGAAATCACCGTCTACCTGTCATTGTTCTCCGGTAACTCTCTGCGTGCTGCGGCTGCGGCTCTCTTGGCTATCGCCACGAATGAAGCCCTGCTCAAGAAGATGCACACCGATGACCTCGGGTTTGACGGCCCTGCCGGGGCTGAAGCTATCCGCAAGAACGCAATGGCGCTTCTGGGAGAGGCCGACCGACAGGACGCGGGTTTGGCGGATAGTGCTTTCCTCATTGCCTACCCGGAATACCAAAACGCATTCGACCTTGCGCAATCTCGCTTGCCCCTGTGGCCTTACTTGGAGGTTTAAGTATGGGTTTCAGCACGGGGTTCGGGAAGGGTATTATCACTAATCAGGCGTGGGTAGACGCGCTGGCAAAGCCGGTGGAGCGGTTTATGCCGGATGTGGTGGAGTTCCTTGACCCGAAAACCAATACGACTATCCTGGCCGATTGCCCTGCGCGTATACAGCCCATTCGCTCCGCTGTTGCCACACCCAACGGGGTCAATGACACGCAGCAACAGGCCGTGCTCGTGAGCATTCCGATCTCCTTGGGCCGAGACTTGGATCTGCGACCCGTTCACCGAATGGCCGTGGTTACCTGTGCCAAGATGCCTGTTCTGGTGAACTACCTGTTCGTGGTCGCGGAGACGCTGGACGCGGGATCTGCGGTCGAGCGTACTTTCGTGATGGCCGTGGACTTGGAAATCAAGGTAGTGGCGGGCGACTAATGCCTTACGTCCAGGTCAAGGGTAGCTTGCGTCGGGTGGAGCAACGCCTGTCGTCTTATGGCGTTGGTGGAAAGCCCGTGGTTATTCCCATGTTGAAGCTGGTTGGCGACGACGCGATGTGGTTCATGCGTCGGATCATTGAGACCACCCCTTCGGGTATCGTTCCCGGCAAGCCTGACCGCGTGTGGACGGGCAAGATGCGGGACGCTGTTGGGTACAAGATCGAAAACCCCAAGAGGGCCGTTTACACACTCGTTGTTGGCTGGGTAGGACCTAGGGAAGACTACTTTAAGTGGCAAGACACGGGCAACCCGCAGCGGGACGGCCAGTGGAAGATCAAGGGTATGCACATGATTCACCAGGGACAGGTCTACGCACGGGAAGGGGTACGAGATGAGCTTGCTCGGGCAAAGCATAGCCGCTAGCGAAAACAGCACCTTGGTTCAAGCACGCCTGCTAGGGCGGGACGTTTACGATACCGAGGAGCCGGAAGGCATTGAGGTTACCGTGAACAAGTTCGGCGTGTTTGCTGCGTATCACTCCCTGGCCTTCGGTGGCCCGATTCGCAGCGCCAAAGACAAGTCGTTCAACGGTGCCGCGAAGGATCCGGTGTTCATGACTGTCGTTATCGGTAGCTACGCGCCCACCACGGAATTGCTGCGCACGGTTCATGCCGAAATGCTTGACCAGCTAACCGGGTTCTACCCCACCGATAGCGGAGAGCTTGATCTTTCTGGCGGATTCAATTTGTCCTTTGCCAGCAACAATGTGCGGCCAACCGTCTATGGTCGTGTTACATTTGGTACATACATGACGAACATCAAAGGAGCATGAATGAAGGATTTCCTTACCCCGTCAACCGGGAAGATCGTGTCATATCCCGATCACTTCGCCACCCTCAAGCCGTATCTGATTGAGGTTACTGGCGACGTTCCCTGTGTGGATTGCGTTGTCAAGCAGCCCGAAGAGGACGAACAAGTTCCGCTGGCGACGGAATCTGTGGTTATTCAGGAACCCGCAAAGAAGCCCCGAGTGCATAGGGTAGCAGAATGATCCTTTGTGCTAAACTTAGGGCTATGACTTCTACCACACATAGCATTGGGGGTGCCGACAAATGAGCGAGAAGCTACTGCGCGGTAATGTCACCGTTCTCCTGGCCTACCCGGAGGCTTTCGTTGACCCGCTTAAGCCGACCTCAGTTGAACTGAACGAGCAGTTCGTCTACACCAGCAATGAAGATGCGATGGTGTTCAACGTCTCGTGCGCGATTGAGGACTCCTCATTCACCGCGAACTTCACTGACTCCGAGACCGACGACGAACGAACCCTGTGTGATGAGGGCACCGTCCAGACTCCCGTGGCTAAGAACTACGAGTTCTCCTACGATGTGTTCCGCGACAAGGACGTTGACGCTGCCGGTATCTTCAATCTGGCCTTCCGTCTCGCCATGAACCCCGACCGCCCCTTCTACGGCTTCGTCCGGGTTGGTCACGATCAGACCGCCGCCTTCGCTGATGGTCAGGACGTTTCGATCTTTGGTCTCACCACCGATAACGTGCAGGACATCGTGGACACCGGAGCCAACACCAAGGCCGGTATCCGCTACCAGTACACCGGGCAGAGCAAGGAAAACTACCGACTTGGAAGTGGTGAGTAATCATGGCTGATACCCGGTTTACCGGCAACAAGAACATCGACGTTTGGTGGATCGATGAGGGCGACTACGCCAATGAAGAGGCACTGACCGCAGCCGAGATCAACGCAGGCGTTCGAGTCACCCCGGCCCTGGCCTGGGACGGCACCTCGTTCCCGGCTGCGGGCGACTCCGACGCAGCCACCGACCTCGGCCTGTGGGATGACGCCAACGCGACGTTCCGTGGCGCTCCGTCGTTCGACGCAACCCTGAACTACTTCTTCCCGAAGGATCTCACCGAGGGCGTCACCGACTACGGGCTGGTCTACCAGCACTTCCGCAAGCTGGGCCTGAAGGGTGTCCTCGTCACTCGCGTCTCGCAGTTGACGGCCACCGGTACGATCACGGCTGCGGCTGCGGGCCAGTGGATCTCGGTATACAAGTCCATCACTGACGGCTTCCAGACCGACATCGAGGGCGACGACTCCTACAAGTACGCGATCACGTACTTGCCGCAGGGCTACCAGAAGGTCTACACCCAGGTCAAGAATGCTGCGGCCCCGGTTGTGACTCGACTGTCTACCGCTGGCGCGGTGGCGGCTGGCTCCAAGGTTGTCCTCCGCGCGACCTTGGGTGGGCACTACGCCACGCAGGCCGTCAACTGGCTCACCTCAAATGCGGCTGTTGCTCAGGTCTCCCAGAACGGCGTCGTGTCTGTTGCTGCCGGTGCCGCTCCTGCGGCTACTTGCAACATCACTTGCACCCACCCCGCCGCTACCGGCACTTCAACGGCACACGTTATCACGGTGTCCTGAATCTGATAAACTGAGACCCGGTTCCCTACAGGGCGCCGGGTTTTGGCTTTACTACAGGAGGTTCTACAAATGGCAGAAGCAAATCCCCGTACTTTCGACCTGTTCGACCCCACCGAGGCAGTCGTTGCCGCAGAGGCAATCGTCAAACTCCCGCGCGACCGTAATAGCTTGTTCCAGATGTCAAAGATTGAGGAGCAGATCAACAACACCGCCAACCCGGATGAGGTTGAAAAGCTTGAGGCACGTAAGTCGGAACTCAAGGCAAAGGTGGATGAGTCCGTTCTCAAGGTGACCCTGAAGGGTCTCGACAAGATCGCACTCGACGCGATCTCTGACCTTCTGAATGCGATGGTCGAGAACCCGGAACACCCGATGACTGAGAAGACCCGTGAAGTGGCCTTTGCAATGATGGTTCTGGAGTCCATGATTGTCAAGATCGAGGACACCAAGGGCAACTCGTTCGCGCACCCTGGCGACCGCACCAAGGAATGGTATGACAAGCAGCCCCCGGAGAACCGGACTGTGCTCACTGAGGCGATGGCGGAACTCTCCTTCATGGCTTACCAGTACGAAGCGGATACGGTCAACCCGGATTTTTAGCCGACGTACTGAGCCAGCCTAACGGCCAGTACGTGGTACGAAAGATTAGGGCGGCTATTACAGCCGGGGTGCGGCCCAGCGCGATTGTCTACGGTAAACCCGTAAACCAAGAATGGGACGCTATGGATCGCGCCTTGATCGAGGCGTACCAAATCCTTGAAGATGAGCGTTGCCCGGAATGTGGGCAGCCCACTTGGATTTGCCGCAACGACGACCCCAACATTCAGTTCTCGGTGAAAAAGGATGTTTGCCACGCCAAGCGAGTCTTGGAAGAAACGCATGGTCAAGACGCCCTGAAAAACACCAAGGACACCAAGGAACGCAACAAGATCAAGGCATCCTGGGGTTCCATTGAATATGCCGCCCCCTTTACTATTGATGAGGGTCCATTGCCCACCCGGAAGGAATACTACGAACGTGTGGCTAAAGCGGACGAACCTGATAAACTGGGTTAATGGCTGACGAACTGTATGAATTTGAGGTGCGGGTTGACGCATCCAAGGGGGAACAACAGTTCCGTCGCCTTGCTGATTCTGAAAAGGCCGCAGCCCGAGGCGCAGAGAAACTAGACGCTGATCTGAAGGCGCTCAGTTCCCAAATGAAGCGGCTGGAAACCAGCACCACCAATTACTCCAGCAAGCAGATCAAGGCACTCAACGCACAAGAGGCTGCCGAGCGCAAGGCGCAGGCGGCTATGGCCCGTCGTATTGCGATGGAGAAGGCCGCAACCAACAAGTCTGCGGAGGTCGCCAAGACGGCCTCCATTCGGGCGACGGCCAAGGCCGAGCGTGAGGCGGAAGCCTCTGAGCGCAAGCGTATCGCGTCCCTGCGTGAGCAAGAGCGTGTTGTTCGCCAGACCAGCGCTGCGATGTCCCAGTATGCCAAGACCCTCAAGGCTACGGGGGGCGCGTGGGGTACCGACCCGGCTGCGGAGCAGGCGCGTATCGAGGGGCTTGCCAACACCCGCTATGCCCTCTATGACGCCGCCCAGGCTTACACTTTCCTGGCTGGCGCACTCGTAGCCCCCGGCATTGCCACTGTCAAGTTCGCTGCGGACTACGAGAAGGCGTTCGCGTCTGTCCGACGCACCACTCTTGCCGTTGGACCCGAACTCGCTGCGCTTCGGGAAGACCTTATTGGGCTGTCCACGGGTATGCCCACCTCCTTTGAGAACCTGTCTCAGATCGCCACCATTGGCGCACAGTTGGGTGTTGCCACGGACAACCTGGGCAAGTTCACCGACGTTGTTGCCATGTTCTCTGCGACCACCAACGTCACTGTGGACTCCGCCGCTATGGGTCTGGGCCGTTTGGCTCAGTTGACCAAGACTTCGGGCACACAGTACGAGAACTTGGCGTCCTCCATCTACCAAGTCGGTATCACCTCGGTTGCGACCGAGCAAGAGATTCTGGACATGGCTTCCGAGATCGCAACCTCGGGTAACTTGGCCGGTCTGGCGAACGAACAGATCGTATCCCTGGCGGGTGCGCTGGCGTCCTTGGGCGTGCAGCCCGAAGCCGCTCGTGGTTCCCTCATGCGTATCTTCAACGTGATCGAGACCGGTGCAACCTCTGGTGGCGCGGCTCTGAACAAGCTCGCGGCGGTCAGCGGCATGAGCGCAGAGGACATCCAGCGCGACTGGGGCACGGATTCTCAGAAGGTATTCTCGGCCTTCGTGGAGGGTCTGTCTCAGATCCAGTCGCAGGGCGGAAACACCAACAAGGTGTTGAAGGACATGGGTGTAAACGCCATCCGTGACATCCGTACCCTCCAGATTCTTGCCAACAACACGGACGTTTACAACAGCCTCCTTGTCGAGTCCAATCAGGCATACGGGTCGGGCGACTCGCTGCGCAAGGGCTTTGCTATCCAGATGGACAACCTGATCGATAAGATGGCAGTCTTCGGCAACATTATGAAGGCTATTGGTGACGAGGTTGGCTCTGGTGCCCTGACATGGCTGAACCCCCTGGTGGAAGGCTTCACCCAGCTTGCCAATGTCCTGCTCCTCCTTGCCAAGACCCCGGTGGGTGGGTTCCTCCTCTCTGCCGGTCTTGCCATTGCTGGAGCCCTTGGTGCGGTGTTGGCGTTCCGCGCAGCGGTCATGCTGGGGCAAGCCTCGGTAGCGGCCCTCACCACGTCACTTGTTGGTATCCGAAGCGCAACGGGAACCTTGAGCACCAGTGTGATCGGTCTTGCTCGGGACTTCATTGCTCTGACGGGCAGCATTCGCGGTGCCACGGTCGCCACGACGCAGAACACCGCTACAGCCGGTGCCGCTACGGGACAGTTGGGCGCTCAGGCCGCATCCCTGAATGGGGTAGCTGCCGGGGCGGGTCGAGCCGCAGCGGGCCTGCGAATCTTGCGGATTGCTGGTATGGGTACCCTCATCGGTGTTGCCCTGTTTGCGCTCCCCGAGATCCTGAGCGCTATCGGTACTGCCTTTGAGTCCAACTCGTCAAAGGCTGAGAGGTTCTTCGGGTCTTTGGACGCCCTTGAAAATGCCGTTCAGCAGGATACCGAAACGTACCGTAAGACGGGCGAGGCCATTCGCACGGTCACCGCTTCAGTGGAAGAGGTTTCCCAGGTAACCCCGGAATGGGTTCGGGTTGTGGACGCAGCCAGTGGTGGTCAGGTAAACCTGAACAATGCGGTCAAGGACACCACTACCAATATCAAGGACCAGACGATAGCCATTGGCGCAGCTACAAAGGCCACGGTTGCCAATATGTACGCCAGCGATGCCAACTTCTCCCGGTTGTACGCAGCCAATAAGGAGATTCTGGCGCAGGCTGGCTTCAACATGCAAACCCTGTTGCAGAAGACCCTTGAGGGTACGGGCGACACGTATTTGCGGGAGGTTCAGGCCAAGGTCTCCGAACTCCAGCGGATAGCTAGGGCGGCTGCACCAGAGGGAACCGAAAACGGGTTGGTCTTCAGTGACCAGTACACCCCGGTCATTGACGCGCTTGCTCAATATGCCGCCGCGACGGATGGCGTGAACGAGAAGATCACCGAGCTTTCCAACAAGAATGCGGTTCTGACCGCAAGCAACGTCCTTGTCGGCAACAGCGCGGCGGCTGCCGGGGCGGGCCTTACGGGCGAGACCCAGAGCGCGACGGACCTGTTGAACTCTATGTCTGGTCTTCTGACGAGCAATCTGTCTGCGGCTCAGTCCTACCAGACCCTTGCCGAGTCTATGGTCGAGAACGGAAATGCGTTTGACACCTACAGTTCCAAGGGCATTGCCAACATGGAAGCCCTTCAGGGTGTCATCACGAACATGGCGTCCAATGCGGGAGAAGATACCCAGCAGTTCGGTGACGACGTTGCGGGCATGTACCAGTACCTTCAGGACAAGGGCGCAGATATGTCCGGGGAACTCTCCTTCCTCGGAGAGACCCTGAATGCCACCTTCGGTCAGCAGTACGGTCTGGACTTCACCACGGTTGAAGCACAGACCAACCTTCGCGCCTACGTTCAGGACGCCATTGCCACCGTCCAGGCCAACATGGCTATTGAGCAAAGTGCCCTCAACGCGGCTCTTGCTATGGGCGATTTTGCGACGGCTGGCGCTATTGCTGGACGACAGAACGCGGAAGCGCTCAGGATCGCGGCGCTCCAAGGTCTCCTTGCTAACCTGAACGACAGCGCGGCCAAGTCCCAGCAGGCGTCCAACCGGGCGGTATCTTCGGCTGCGGCAGCGCACAAGAAGGCTGGCAATGCGGCTGCGAGCCACGCCAAGAAGGTCCGCACGCTAACCGACTACATGAATGACTTGTCTTCGGTAATGAAGAACGCTTTCGATTTCCGGTTCGGTCTGGACGAGGCGTTGCGTAATCTGCGCGAGGTTCAGCGTGAAGTCAAGGACACCACCACCTCTTTCGAGATCATGCAGGAGGTTTTCGATAGCCGCCTGACCGCGTTTGATACCTCAAACGGGCAAGACAGCATCACTAGCTCGGTGCGAGACATGGCGAGCAACTTTGAGGACGCCGCCGACAAGGTTACGGACGCCGTACAGCAGATCCTTGACGCCCAGGCGACACTTGCTCAGAATAGCGCTGACTTGCGCGTAGCCAACTTCCAGTTGGGCATTGCCGAGCAATACGGAGACGAACTCCGGTCTGCTCAGTTGCGGGCCAAGATCGCGGACCTTGAAGCCCAGTCCGTGAAGAACCAGAAGGATCTCACTTCGGCCCAGAAGAACCTTGCTGTCGCACAGGACGCCACCAACAAAACGCTGGTTGGAAGCTCCGACGCCGCTATCAGGAACCGCAAGGATGTTCAGAATCTCCTGACGGAGTACATCGATTACATCAAGGCCGTCAAGGAGAGCGGGGCGACCCAGGAGCAGATCAGTGGCGCTCTGTCGGACGCCCGCAAGGACTTCTTGCGGCAGGCTGCGGCCCTTGGGTTCAACGTCACGGAACTGGAAGCCTACGCCAACATCCTGAATCCGGTAACGGCGGCTCAGGCTGCACAGACTGAATCGGCGTCTGACGCTGAGCAGCAGATGGAGGACTTGACCGAGGCGTGGCAGAAGTACATCCTTGAACTGGTAGAGAGCGGAGCCAGTCAAAAGGAAATCAACGCTGCCATTCGTCAGGCAAAGACGGATCTCGCTAATCAGGCTATTGCTCTGGGGCTGTCTTCGGCTCAGGCCAAGAAGTACCAGGATTCCATGAATGACTTGGCGAAGGTTCTGAAGGAGATCCCCAAGAAGCTCACTATGGATGCCGACCTTGATCCGGCAGAGCGGGCCATTAAGGAGTTCCGCGCGAAGAACACTGGGGGCAAGGGTCTTTCCAACCCCATCAATGTTCCTGTTGATGTGGCCTACGGTGGGGGCGCTACCGACACACGTAAAAAGGCCATCAAGGAAATGGCCCGGTATGCGCGGTTGATTATGTCTAAGGACACCCACAGCATGGCTGCGTTGACAGAATACTCCAAGCAATGGATGTATTGGCAAGGAGTATCCTTGAAATCTCTGTCTAGCGGTGGCTTCACGGGTCGTGGTGGAAAGTACGAAGAAAAGGGTATTGTCCACGGCGGTGAGTACGTCATCCCCAAGGAGCACGTCAACCAGAACACCGGCCTTCCCTACATGGACGCCTTCTTCAAGATCGCCAAGGGGTTCAGCGGCGGTGGCATGGTTGGTTCCTCGTCTTCCAAGACCATGTTCCCGGGCACAATGCTTGTGGAGCTTTCTCCGACCGACCGCGCCCTTTTGGCTAGGGCTGGCAATATGTCGGTGAACCTTGATGGTAGGGTTATTACGGAGACAGTGAACAACAACAACCGGAATGCGGGGGTGCGGCGCTAATGGCTCGCAAGAAGACGCTGTGGTTCGGCACTGAGGAATACCGCGAATGGGTCATGTGCCCCGATCAGGGGCTTCAGATGCCCTCTTCGGGGTGGAACGAGAACGGGGGTTTCCTGAATGGTGGCGCGTGGTCGGCCAGTAGTGACACCACGCACCGGACCTACTCTGCCAACTTCTCTGGTGACTACGAGACCGTGCAACAGGTCTTGGACATCACCGATGGGCAGTTTGGTCCGGGTCCATACTACTTCATTGACCCCTTCGCGCAGGGCACCAACAGCGTGTCCAAGTGGATCGCGAGTCCGCGCCTCATGGCTACTGATGCACCATGCTTCACTGGCCCTGTACGGCCCTCTCTGGCGACTACGGGGGTCAACGCCATACGTCTACCCACCAAGTCCGCTGTGTTCACTGTAGGGCCGTCTAGCGCCCTCAAGACCTTCCGGTATGCGATCCCCCAGGGGTTCACCGCGCACGTCCGCTGGTGGGGCTCACAGACCGGCGCAACGGTACTGGAGTTCAACTCCACCTCAGTTGCACCGTCCACCACAACCACCTTCACTGGTGACTGGCTGGACATCGAACTGAGTGGCATCGGAACCATCACCATCTCGGGAATCATGGTTCAGTTGGTCAAGACCGGCGACAGCCCGGATTTCAGCGTGTTCAAGTCAGGTCGCGGCACTACCGCAGTCGCGGTCACAGATACCACCCTTACGGGTTATAGTGCGATTCGCGGTCGGGTCGCAGCAACGATGAACCTTCTGGAAGTGGGTGGCTGGGATGCCTAACATCAACGTCGATCTCCTAGGTATCGACACCAACCTTGTCAGCTATTCGTTCAGCGTCAATGTGCCTTCCTTGGACCCGGTTAACACCGAGGCATCCTCGGGCTCCATTTCATTCGCCACCGGACCCTTGAATCGTCCGCAGCAATATCGAAACAAGAGATTCACCATCTCCGACAGCAACTTCGGTTCCCTGATCGGTCGTGTAAGTGAGGTTTCCGGTGGCTATGGCTCTGTCAACTTCACCGCCGAAACAGTGTTCCAGCGGTTGACAGCAACCAGTTACATTTCCCCCAACTTTGGCGTCTCCACCCTTACCGCCATGAATGCTGTTTTGGCTCTGGGTGGGTTCTCTTGCACCGGGTTGTCCAACGTGGGCACCGATACCTTCCCTGGTTGGAAGGGATCGATTCTGGCCTACCTCCAGATGTTCTGTGTGGCACGAAACCTTGAATACGTCATTGACGGCGAGATACTAGAGTTCCGTGCGGTGCGGGGAACCACATACACGGGCAATATCAAGGACGCATCCTTCACACTGAATGACCAGTCCCTCGCCCAGAACGTGGACGTTGTGCAATACGGCTACACCACGGGCGCGGACATCGAGTTGTTCCCGGTGGCATCACAGGACGACCCCCAGATCCTCACCGTTGAGGCGGACGGGCAGATTGACTATGACATCAAAATCAACGGCTGGGCGGATACGCTGAACCAGCCCACCCAGACCCTAACCGTTGGGCCTGCGGTTCAGGACGGCACCACGGGAACTTATTGTGTCAGCGGCACGGACGGCTTGCCGGTGACCGTAGCTCAGTGGACGGATCGCGGAGGATTCGTTCAGGTAATCAAGACCGATGACCCCTCCATCATTAGGGTTTCCATCCACGGTCCTTCCAGCGCGGGTTTCACGGACGGTATTGACCCGCTGAGTCCTTACTCCATCGCGGCTAGCTCTGGTGACGGAACGTACTACAACGGCCTCCACATCACGGGGCGGGGCATTCGCTACATCCCCACGACTCATCGCTTGCCCACTGGGGCCACCTCAGACACCACCATTGAGGAGACGGGTGGCACCATTGAGAACCCGTTCTTGAACAGCCTCAGCCTTGTCTACGATGTGGGCGTGCGGGCCGCACAGACCTACGCTGGGCCAACCTATGCTATCTCGGCCAATACGCTAACCGCTGCCACCTATGACGACATCCTGGGTGCCAAGCTCCCGTTGTGGGACAGTGTGTTCCGCTTGACGGCAGCCAACGTTGGGCCGTCTGGAGTTTCCTATAGCGGAGAGTCGGACACGACGATGGCGGATTTCGACACGGCATGGACGGGCGAGACGTTCGCAGATTTCAATGCGGTGTGGACCGGGAAGACGTTTGGAGACTTCTCCTCCCTGCCTCTTGCCAAGACGTTCAGCTAGGCCAACCGGCCCGCAGCGTGGGTACGTGGCGTTGGTTCTTCAGCCAGCGTACGGCGTGACGCGCTGCCTCTGTGCGGTCCCTGTGGTGACTACTCCTTAGTGCGTAAGCGCCCTGTAGCTACGCCCCAGGCCCATTTTCGGGGTACTCCCACCTCAGTAGCAATGCTAGGTAAGGCATGACCCGCAGCAAAAAGGTGCCGTACTCGGTTAACCTGTTCTAGAGAATAGTGAACATGGCCGTGACGTTTACCAAAAGCCTTCTTGGCACGACCACGCGAAAACATGTCATCAACGTTATCTTGGTGCGAGCCAGAACGTAGATGATATGGAGAAATGCACGGCGGATTATCACAAGAATGTAAAACCAGAGCAGTATCGTCTAGCGGACCTATCCAACTCCGGTATGCAGCGCGAATCGCCCTAGTGTCCCTACCGAATATAGAAAACCGACCATAACCGTCCTGATCCACGGGACCACTAAACTCCCAACAACCCCCGACCGTAACCGTCCACCCGTACCACTCAAGTATTTGAATCTCGGAATCGAGATCCCTGGGTCGCTTGTCCGTGAGGTAAGGAGAGCCGTACAACTTGTTACGCCTATAGTGCATTTGGCAAAAACCCAGCGCACAATGAGGTTTATCGCAACCCCCGATGTCGCAAGTCCTCACCCGGAAATCAGTCTCAACGTAGGAATGTGCTTATTGTTCTTCAAATAGCGCAAAGCATGACGCAACGCTTCCCACCTATCAGAATGATGGTCTCCCGCGAAGTCCTTCTTAGAAAACCCTATTCTCTCCATCATGTCATTGGGCATCGCTGTGTTCTTCCCAGATGCCGGGGATAGAACCGCGTTAGGCCACACGTAGCGGATCGCCCCCTCAATCAAAATTGGGGTGGTCTCGATGTGAATGTCCTTAAAATGGATAAAAGTCTCCACTATAACGACATCAGGATTGATGTCTTCGTTGAACCGCAGCCAATCACAGAAAGCGTCGTACCCACCGGAGATGGCCCAGGATTCCCGAACCCGGGGAGCCATCGTGGACAAGTAATCGAGCACGACGATGCCCGTGTCCCCGCCCTTACCTGCCGGGTCAAAGCTCAGGATGCTTGTCATGTCGTGTATGGATCGTAGACCGGTTCATACGGTGCGACATAACCACACCGGCAGAACTTGGTCGGCTGCGCGTCACCATACGTCGATTCTTCATACTCGAACTCGTGGGTGTGCTTGGTGGTGTGGATCTTCTTGTTGCTACGTCGCCCCCACGTCAAAGAGTGCTCTGCATCGGTTGTAGTTACCCAAGAACGGTCAGGTGGTGGCTTAGGTTCATTGTCCAACCACTTTCCCAACTCCATAGAGTAGTCATACAGCGACAATGCTGGGATGTCGCCATTTGACTGCAATTCAGGCTGCGTCATCGGGGTCGAAGGGTAGTTCGTCCACTGGCCCGGAGTAACAACACCCATCGCAGGAGTGGATGGTTCTGCCCCCTTCGCCTCGCTTGAGAAAGAACTCAAATTTGTCACCGTCAGGGTGTCCGATATGATGCGGGCAGACGCGTTCCACGAGACCAAGATCGCTGCGCCAGTGCAAAGGCCAACTACGCATGTGGTGACTACTGGGTTGGTGGACAGGACAATGACGATTGCGGATACAAGCGGCACGGCTGTGTAGATGGCGGAACGAACCCCAGAAGGCACGTTCATCCTTACTTAGCTTCCGACTCAGCATCTCGCAGCATCCGATCAATGTAGAACTTGCACTTACCGAGGTCTTCGGTGAGCTTCCCCTTCTTCTTGGCGCGCAGCAAATACTTGATCGCGTTGGCGTACCAAGCGTCGTCTTTCGCCAGGGCTTCAATCACGTCGATGACCTCCATGTCACCCTTGATTTTGTAATGCGGCGGTTCGTTCACAAGATCCGGTTCTGAGGCTGGGATTGAGATGCTGACGGAGCCGTATGACCCTTTTCGCACGCCGGGGTCTGACAGTAGGTTAACGACATCGTCGTTCCCGTGGACCTGTGCATTATCCGGTGCAGGAACCACATCGTATTCCTCTGCGGTGAAGAATTCTTGACAGAATTCTGCTGAGTCAGCAAAAATAGACCCCGCGCTGTTTGCGTTATTGCCTAGGCTCCGTACGCGCACCGGACCCGTTGGGATGGGGTATCCCGCGCCATCTGCGTCTTCGTGAATCCTAACCCAATCACCGACCTGTACCATGTTGCCTCCTGTCTATCCACACATCGAACAGTCCACATGTTGGACACCTGAACTGAACGACGGTGCTGCCGAATTGAACTTTCGAGCTAACCTTCTGTACGGTCTGCCCACACTCACACACTACAGCCATGCTCATCTCCTGTCTAGCCCCTGGGTCATCAATGTGTTGCTCCCAGCCAGTTGTCGGCGGGGGGTCCAGAGGAGGCAGGAAACTCGATACCGTTGATTGTTTGCGTCATACACTCCTTGACTACGCCTTTTGTCTCGTCCACCCTCGTCTCTGGGATGTCCATTAGGATCTCGTCGTGAACGGGGCATACCAACCAGAGTAGCATCTCCGGGTTACGCTTAGCCAGCTTGATAAGGCCGTCGTAGAGCACTTCGGTGGTCCCAGACTGGCCGTGAGCCGCAGGGGCTTGAGTATACGCCATGTCCTTGTCAATCAGGATCTTGCGGCCCCAGTGGTTGATGATGTACCCCCGCTCGCCCTCACGACGAACCCGGTTCTGCCATGCAATCATCACGGGATAGGCCCGAGTCATCGCATCAATGAACAGTTGAGCATCCTCAATCGGAGCTTTGGCTGTGCGAGCCAGGGTCTTTGCACCCGCTCCGTAGGCATAAGCGTGAGACAGGGGCTTCGCCTTGGTTTCACGATAGAATGTAGGGTTGGAATCGTAGGTGTCATTGCCGTACATGAGTCTGCCGGTGATCTCGTGACCGTCAGCCCCCGGCTCAAACCGCTTGGCAAATGCCGGGTCTTTCGAGAATGCCGCCACAATCCGTTGGTCGGCATTGCTCAGGTCAAAGGACACAATCTTGTGCCCCGGAGATGCCACCATGTATGCCTTGTCAACGCTCTTTTTACCCCAGGTGGTCAGACCCGGCTTGGTCACCGAGCGTCGTCCTGACCGCTGCCAGCCGGTGATCTGCGGGTGAACCTTGCCGTCGTTGTGTGTATAGTCCAGCGCTTGCTGAGCAAGGCTCCGCTGACCCTGTAGCTCCGCTAGCGCGATACCGAACTCCTCCGCGTCCGTGCCCTCGGTGAGCGCCAGAATGACCGGCCCTGCCAGCGACGGCCCGGTCTTCAGCATCGGCCAGTTCCGGTTGTGCTCGGGGGTAATCCCGTAGGATGCCATCGCAGAAATGATCGCGGCCTTGCCTCCTTTGGAACGCCACGGCATCTTGCCAACAGTCGGAAAGTCGTGGTTTGCCACGAGATCCACCATGAGTTCTTCCTTGCGCTTGGCAAGTTGCTCCACTCTGGCCTGAGCCGCAGCCCGATCTACCCGGAAGCCGTTGCGGCTCATCTGAGCGTCGATTGCAGCCTTCAACTGGTCCCGCCAGTCGTAGGCGTCAAGTCGTTTACACAGCAGTAGTTCGTGGGTGATGTCCGAGAGCATCACAATGTCGTTGCGAGCGTAATCGACGTATCGCTCGTCGTCCACCGGGATCTGACCGAACCCACCGAACTCCTTGGCGAGAGCCTTCAGGTCGCCCTCCTTGGCTCCTGAGTCCAGCTTGTAGGCAAGGTTGTCCAAGGATAGCCAGCGAGAGATCATCTCGGGCTTGCCCTCGGTGTAGACCTTGTTGCCGTTGCGCATGGAGAACAGCGTCGGGGCAGGGAACGCGAGGTTGGCAAACACCATCGTGTCGAACAGCCGGTTGGCGAGTGCCCACTCCAGAGCGGCGTTGCCCAAGAGCACGGAGAAGTCGAATGGGTGCCCGTTGTGGGCAATCAGGGCCTCAGCCTGATCGATGGCCTCCATGAGTTCGTCAAGGCTCGGGGTGACGATGATGTCGCCCTCGGGGCCGAACGAGAACTGCCCGAGCCGGAAGAACTCGGGCAGGGGCATGTCCCACATCTTCTCTGCCTCGTGGGTTTCGATGTCAAGGTAGAGAACGCTCTTGGGGTCCAATAGGCCGTCCCAGGGCGTCTTCTTGACCTTGGGCAGATACTTCTTCAGGTGAACAGCAATCCCGTTGCGTACCTCGGGATCGGTGCCCCGAAAAGCAAGTTGGGATGCGGCGGGAGCTGTGACCCCAAGGGTGAAGTCGGCTCCAACCTTTCGTACGAACCGTACTTGCTCACTACCAAATACTTCCCTGACGATGGAGTGGAGGGTGTCTCTGGCGAGTTCATTCAGCGACTCGGTACTGTCGAATTCGATCTGATACAAATTGAATCGCCTCCCTAAAGTTGTCTGCGTCTACGCCTAACCACGGGAGCCCCGGCCCCACAATAAACCACGTTGAGTTACCCGTTCGTTGTCCCCGCATTACAGAGAACTTGGGAAAGCCCTTTGCGTCTAGGTATCGCGTTCTAATAGACGATTGCGTGATAGTTTGCTGCACGGAAAGCCCCCTCCCAGTCAGACCACTTGGAACCCATGTACGGAAGACCAGGACCAAGAGCAATCCAGCCGCGCTTCATCTTTAGCACGGCGGGTCGCTCGAACGGCAGACCCCTTGCGTAACGGTCTCTGGCGGTCAACGTCATGTCAGGTCAAGCCCGCGAACTCAACCACGATGGTGCGGTTACGGGTGCCTTCTGGTCCTGTGATGTGTCCCCAAGTGAAGGGTCCGGGGCCGCGCTGCGGGCCAAGAGGAGACCACGGGTAGTCCGAGTTGTAGTCAGTACGAACAAATCGTACAGGGGTGTTCTGACCTAGACCTGATGCGCTCACGATGGCCCCACGCTTCTGCGGCTCTGCGGGCTGGGGCTTGCCCAGGTTCTGCACGATCTCTGATGGCGCCACGTACTCATGGGCCGTCTTATCTCCCATGTAGCGCAGGGAGACAACGATGTCACCATCTTTGTCTTTCGTTCCATTCACCACAACCGCCTTGACCAGAACCTCGTCGCCTACCTCAAACTCCTTCATGCGTTCCTCCTATCGTCCTGAGATTGGTCGGTCTGCGAGACCCCACTCGATGGCCTGCGCGTACCCAACGAACAAGTTATCATCATGCATCTTCTTGCGCAACCCCGGCACCTTGGCGTACTTGCGGTAGTGATCGTAGACGAACTCAAAGTGCTCGTTGGCAGTCACCAGACCCCGAGCTATCTCCACCGGGTTGTTGCCCTCAGCACCCGCCCACCCGAAGTGGACAAGGTGTTGAGCGGTGCGCCCCATGAAGCGCAGCCCCGGAGTACCGGCAGCGGCCAGGAGAGATCCACAGGAGAAGGCCATGCCGGTTGCGTAGGTGGCCACCTCCACCCCGCGAGACTTGGCAAGCTCCACACCGTCCAGAAGCGTCTTCAGAACGTGCGTGTAGCCTCCGGGCGAGTTGATCCAGAGGTTGATGCGAGCCGAACTGTGAACGGACAGCATGGAGGCTGTACGCATGAGTTCCATACCAGTACCGTTCAACATCTCATCGTCAAACTCACCGAAAATGAAGAGGTCGGTCTTCAGTTCATCCAAGTTAAGCCCACCTCCTTACACATTGGTCTTCTTGATGACGTTTCCCCAAACGCCGTATTCCTGGGTATCGCCGTATGCCTCACAAGCATTCCTTACCGGGCATTCCGGGCAAATCTTGTCCCGTGCCTTTTGTGCCTTTGCGCTATCTCTGAAGAACAAATCCGGGTCTGGGTGATTCTTGCACAATGCATCTGCAAGGTCTGGCATATCAAAGATTTCCAGACGCCCCCAGATTACAACCCCTTCGCGGGACAAAGGATTGCCCTCCCAATTGCTGTTCCCACTTTATCCAACAGCCAACCCAAAAGAATGAGCGGCCAGAATATCAACCAAATAACTCCCGTCAAGACAATCATTCGTACCTCCTTCATTAGATAACAAACGCCGTGATAACTCCGGCCTTTTGATCGTACTTAACTCGGCCTCTGGCTTGAAGATTACCAAGACATTCTTGGAAGTCCTGGGTCTTCATGCCACGGAACTTGTTCCGCACGTCGCTGTATGGCCTACGATTCTTGCTGGCATCAATGATGTACTTCTCCATCTCGTCCACCTGACGCTCAAAGTCCGTAGCTGCCACCTCATTAGCCATCCGAACCATGTCACGGAACCAGAACTCGGCCTGACGGATCGCGTGGAGCATGTGACCCTGTGAGACCTCTCGTGTGCCCTCGTGCAGCGCCAGGAGAGCCGCAGCCTTACGGACGTTGGTACCGAACCGCAGCAGCGCCGCAGACAGGTACTCGTCCTGGGAGGAGGCAATCAAGTACATGGACGCAACCTCACCCATCTTGTTGTAGCGAACGTTGGCTTCCTTGGAGATGAACACCGGGAGGAACTGGTCTTCCCCGAGCTTACGGCGGCTGCGTACCATCTGGTTGATAATCGGTGTGAGGGTTGCGTACTTGCCGTATTCGTCGTCCCGGTGTGCCGGATCAAGGTCAACCTCCATCGCGTTCTTCGTGAACGGTGGCGGATCGGCAACAGCCCAGACGAATCGCGGCATGAGCCCGGACTCGTAGTTCTTCGTGGTCAGAACCGTAGCTACGTGCTTACGAATCCCCACACCCACAAAGTTGAAGGTCACCTCGGCCCGAGCGTTACCGGACTCCTTGCCGATACGCAGGCTCGCTTCTACCCGACCGTCGTACAGCTTGGAGAGGGTTGCCAGGAAGCCAGCGAGGTAACGCTTGTTGTTCATCTCGTCCAGATAACCTTGGATCTCGTCTGTCCACATGAGCTTCACCTTGCCGTCATCCTCGCTCAGCGCTTTGTTCAGAGCCTCGGAGGTGGCGTTGGAGGTGAGTTCAATGGCCTTGCCGGTGCGCTCCTCAAACTCACGGATGACGGTGAGCGCTCGGTTCAGCGAGGTGGTCTTTCTCGTCTGCGTGCTGTCCCCGAGAGCTTGTGCGTAGAAGTTCAATCGGGGGTCTGCGTGCCCTTCGCGCAAGAACGCAAGGTCTCCGTACACCGATGACAGGATCACGAATGCCATCGTGCGCTGGTAGACCGTTGCCGCATCGGTACCCGTGTCCTTCACCCATTGGACGTGCTGGTCCGGATAGGACGGGTTAGCGATGCACCAATCGCGTTCTTGCGCCGAGAGAAAAGGGGGAATCTCCTGCCAATCCCGTCTGGTGAGGGGAATGTCGGGAACCTCGATCTCAATGTCCGTGCTGCCAGTCAAGTTCAGCCAGAGGTATTCCGGGGTGTAGGTAGAGACATTCTTGAACACGTTGGAATGCCCGACGATGGCAAAGATTTCCTCGTTGGTGAAACCCTGATCTCGGCAGCGTTCCGTGAAGTCCATCACTACCTTGTTGGCGTCGGCCTCCTGGGGAACGGACACGTACCACTGGGTCAGGCCCGCGCGGTCCACACGTTCCTCAAGGTCAGGAAGGTCCACGTCGTCCACGTCGGGGAGTTCGATGTGCTGGTATTCCAAGGCCCAATCTGGAAGGGACAGGTACTCATCACGGATGTCCCGCAGCGCCCGCTCCAGCTTGGAGGATGCGAGGAACGACTCATCGTTCAGCGCGGATTCGTCCATCGCGGTTGTTACATCGTCAACGGTGTACTTCGTCCAGGGAGCGGCTGCGATTCGGGCCAACTTGCACGCGACCTTGTACGAAACGTTGTCCCAGCCGTTGCCGGTCCAACCCTTGGTGGCCTCGGTGTCGAGTTCCGCAATGGCGTTGTTCCAGCACGTATCCGCGTAGGTCTCAAGCTGTGTGGCTTGTTCGGGCGTGTAAACGCTCATGTTGAGGTCGTTGGAAGTTGTACCGACTATAGATTTTGAGAGCGTAATGTCCTCATAGGCAGCCGAAAATTCTGCATAGGTGTAGATTTTTCCGGTGTACTCCGCAGTTACGACATGGGGAAGGCCGTACTTCGTGTTGGTGGTTCCGGGGACGCGCAGGATCTTGGTGTCCTTGGCGTGCTTGTCACAACCCTGGGCTGCGTGGGCCGTAGAGACCTTCGCAGAGAGTTCGGCAACGATCTGCCCGGAGAGGGTCTTGTCCATCATCCAGAGGCAATGCCAGCGCCCCGGAGAGGTGGTCACGATGATGGAAGGTAACAACCGGAAAAGGGAAGGGTCACACGTATCTGCATCTGCATACACTACGTTCGTCAGCGACTCGGGGGTTGACTCCCGGCTGGACACCTTCTTGTTGTTCGGGTTGGGCGGGAAGCTCGCGGTGGAGAAGTATACATCCTCATCGTGGCGCGCAGCCGCATACTGCCGCACGGACTCGATTTCGTCAGCCGGGAACCACCTCTCGGAGTTCAGCTTTCCTTCTTCGTCCCTGGTGATGATCGCAACCATCCCGCGCAGATCGCGGTATACCAGATCGAAAAAGGGCTGGTTCGCCGTGAGTGCTTCCTGCCGCTGCTCTTGCCATGTGTCAACCATGCGTCTCCTTCCGTCCGTGAAGCTCCACTCTATCAGTCGGTGTCTTGAAAAGCGAACAGGACAGAGGGAGACACTTACCCTCGGCCCTGCTCTTAAACCTAGTCGCTGTTATTTACAGCCACCCCTTGGTGCACCTTGGGGTGGGCTGGGCGCGAACCTTCGTAGGCTTTTACAAAAGACCGGCCCCGTACTGCTAGCGGCAGGGCTAAGGGCCGGTTGTCTGGACTCTACGGGCTATACCAGACTACTCACACCCCGCTAGGGTGTCCCGTTAAGATGATGGCGAACAGTAACTTAGGAGCCCAGATCCCCTGTTCCTTACCGGCCCTCCCGGCACATCATCTCGTGGGAAGCGACAGGATCGAACTGCCGCGCCCCGGGCTTCAACCGAGTGCTCTACCAACTGAGCTAGCTTCCCTCGCAAGACCCCTGAAAGAACGTGACAAAACTTTCAAGGGTCTTGCTTATCTGTATCCCAACAGAGTGGCAAGCGGTGAATCGAACACCCCCGGAGCTACCGGTTCCGTGGTGACGCAGGGCGTAGTTCCCCTGTCTTACGCGCCACGCACTACTTGCCGTCCACCCCAGTTCAGAGCCTTGGGGCACACTCGCAACGGTAATTTTCTCGATATAAGCTAGCGCACGGGGATCAATTCCGTAGCGTCGAGTCGGTGAACGTTGCCTAACCTCTGCGTGGGCGTGTCGGGAGTCGAACCCGAATCTAACTTCGCTAACCTTGACGCCCCGATTGAATGGGTCTCCCTCAGAAGACCGGAGGCCCGAAGCCTCGCTCACCCAACCTGTCGTCTTTCCGACTGTCAGGGCGGTAGGAGGGAGAGGAGGAGACCTCACCACCGCCACGTCTAAGAGAGTACACCCTCCTCTATCCGACTGTCAACTCAGGTCGAAACCTTCGCTGGGCGCGCCGAACTCGATGTCACCGACACCAGCGTCATCGTCGCCATCCTCGGCCTTCGGCTTCCACGAGGAAGCGAACGGCTGGATCTGGTTGTAGACCTGACCCGAATCGTTGGGCTTGGTGACGACGATCTTGGCCTGGAGTTCCTTCCCGAACAACTGGTTCCAGTCCTTCAGGGTGAGCTTGTTGCCAGAGATCATCCCCAGGGCCTTGAAGAAGGCCATGAAGGACGTTGCGGTGCCGTCAGGGGACTTCGGACCCGGCATGTAGCGCGGGAACAGCGGGACGCGGACGAACTTGATCTCCTTGCCCTTGTAGTCGCCGTCCACGATCTTGACGGTGAGGCTCAGGAAGCCCTTGCCCGCGTACTTCTCGTGGTCTTCGTCGTACTTGTCCACCGAGACATCGGTGATGGCGACGTTGTACCAGCCCAGGGGTGCCGGGACCGGCCCCTTGGCGGCGTCGTCCTGGAACTGAACTTCTTCGTCATCGAACGTGAATTCAAGAGCGCTCTTCTTGACTGCCATGTGTTAGTCCTCCTTGGTTTCGTTGAGTTTGTCACGGATGATTCCGATGACACTTGACATGCTTGGGTTAACGATCTTGGTCGGCAGACCAATATCGGAAAATCTGGTCTTGGTTGCTCGTTCTACGTCGGCCCCCAGGTAGAGGGTCCGTTCTTCCTTGCCGGTGTCATCGTCCGTCTCACACCGGAGCAGGCCCACCATATCCGGCTTACTCGGGATGTACTTCTTTCCAGCACCGTTGATCCAAAGCCTAGAGAAGGTGTTCCCAATCTTGTCCTTTTCCTCCTTCTCGTGGAAGACAATGACGCTAGCAAAAGCCGCAGACCGCAACCCGTCAATGAGCTTCTTGGAGTAGTTGTAAAGCATACCCCAAGCCTTCTGAGTGTCCTCTGCGCCCCCAACAGTCTTCGGAGGGTTACGCATGATCTCCCACTCTTTACGGTCAAGCTGGTTACCCATCGTGTCAACCACCACGGTCTTGAACGGGTGCTTCTTGTTGATGAGATTGACAATCAGGTCATCGAACTCCTTGACCGTTTTGACTTGCTTGATGACAATGCGGTCGTCAGGGAACTTGGCAACTGTACCGATGGTGGACTCTTCGGTGTCAATGATAAGCACCGGGTAGTAGCCCTCCACCATACAGATTGAGGCTGCGAGCCAGGACTTTCCGTGGCCGGGACTTCCATATAGCGCGATCATCTTGGGGTCGCCCATGTCCTTCGGGGACGTGGTTTCACCCAGCCAATCGAGATCGAACTCTTCGTCATCGGTCACGCTGTCGTCCGGTTCGGCCACCGGAGGCTTCACGATCCTAGCCACGGATAGTCAACCCCGCCTTCTTGAGCAAGTAAGTGCGAAACGACGGAAGGGTGGTGGAGAGATACATCTTGGTGTTGTCGTCAAAGAGCACCCAAATGTCGTTGAACTCTTTGATCGTGTCAACGTTGTGGAATGACCCCGTGGTAATCTCGACGTACTCAGCCACGACGGTTCACCTTCCGGGCTGCCTTGCCACGGAGGCGAACGGCACGCTTCTTAGCCTTGAACTGGCTCTTGGTGCCCTGGTAGATGGGCTTGGCTTGCAAGGCCAAGAGGATTCGGAACCCATACGGTCCCTGCTGGGCAGACGGCTCTGCCGTGATCTGGTTGGTCATTCTAACGACCCCTTCTTGTTTGGTGTCTTCCATGCTATCAGAGTTCATCGGCATCCTCCTTCATCTCGATCATTAGTGCGCGCTCTGCGGTCTCAGGATTGAGGTAGGCGTAGATCAGCTTGTCCGCCCAGTCACCGTAACCGAGGTGCCAACGCGAAACCCTGCGTGCCACACGCAGACCTTCCTTATCCGGCTCAACCATCACTCTTCCTCATCCGTGACGGGCTTGACCGTGACGATGGCCGACGTGGGCTTCAACACCTTGGCGTAGTCCGCAGGGGACAGCACAGCCTTGGCGAGAGCCGCGTTGGGGGTGAGCTTCAGGATCGTGGCGAACTTCGCCTTGGTGAGCTTCTGTGCAGCCAGGACCGCGTTGAAGCGGTGCTGACGGCTCACAGAGATGATGTAGTCGCCTGCCGGGTACTTGTCCTCGGGCACGTCCTCGTACTGGCTCGTGATGCTCGCAAGCTCGGCCTGCATCGCCTCGATGCCTGCCTTCAGGACGGTGATGCGCTGGGCGTCTGCCTCAAAGTCAACGGTCATGCGTTCCTCCTTCTCTCGGGTACAGGCAAGAACTTACACGGTCCTCGGAGGGATGTCAAGCAGGAGATGGGGGAAACCCCAAGGTTCCTGAGACTCCACTAGAACCGCACCCCCGCCGATGCTCCGAGCGTCTTTGCTGCGGGCCATGTCGTATGGGCCGATAGCGTCGTCTGGGATCTCCCAGTAGTCGGTGGTGTAATACTTACCGCTCGGCTTGAACAATGTGATCTCGGCTGTGCGGAACTCCCTGCTAACGGTGATTGCCATGCTTCCTCCTGTCCTAGAACGGTTTCTTGCTGAACTTCCTTGGCTCCTGGGTTGTCATACATGACCAACAGCCTGTCTTGCTCAAGAAAGAGTCTAGACCCCTACCGGCCTGAAGCGCAACCCAGATGCGGGCGGCCCGGTCCCAGACCCGTTCAGCGTAGGCCCGGTCGTAGGGCATCTCCTTGACCCACACGTCGTTGTCCGTCAAGCCGTCTCGGCAGATGAACGCGAACGCGATCTGCTCCACGTCGAACCCACCTTGCTCCCAGCCCCATCCGTAGGTCATGGCCTGCCCGACATACTTCTTAGCTGTGAAGCGGGCTTGAACCAGGGGCTCTGGATCGTAAGTGGTGTACTTGGTCTCGAACGCCAGCTTGAGATTCTTTAGTTTCACTCGGTTGGTCGTCTTGTAATCTACAACTGTCGTTGAGTTTACGGGGATGAATAGGTCCGTGCTGCCCGAGATTACACCGTAGCCGGGTATCTCTCCGATCCGCACTCTCGACTCTGCCCGCATTCCATCCGGCGCGCGGGATTCGAGCAGCATGTGAACGGCGGTGCCAAGCACGGCCCCGAGCCAATAGGGCTTTTCGTCAGGGTCTCGGTCATCGTCTTCGTCACTGACGGCTCCCTCCAAGAGTTCTCTGGCGAGGCAGAAGTCACACGGGTTCCCCAGGGAGGATGGCCCGATGAGCCGTTGCTTGTCCCTGGCTGTCTCCCGCTTCAGCATCTCCATCACTATTGACCGCACAGAGTTCGTCATAGAGTCGCGCCTTCACCCTCATTTCTTGTTCGGTGATGTACGTCTCAAATGACGTATCGAATGGTCGGTACTTGACCCACTTCTCGTAATCGTCGTGGATCTCGCGTAGCTGTTCTGCGGTTACGTTGTTCACTTGAGGAACACCAGCCTCTCCTTGCGTGTCGTGTAAATGCTGTCATCCTTGGCGCGAACGTCGAAACGTCCATCTCCCAGGTAGCGGTCAATGGTGGCAACGTTGCCCCGGAACAGGACCCTTCGGCCCTGTAGCCCGTAACCATCTGTGGGGTTCACTTTGCCATCACGATTCTATCCGTGGTGAAGAACGCAACGATGGGGCTTTCTGTCTCGGTGGAGAAGATATGTCCCGCAACTTCATAGCCAAAATCCTCTGGCTTGTAGACCGGGTAACCGACGTAACTCTCAAAGGGTCTAGACCCCCACACCATGAGACAGACGCCATGATTGGGGGCTTTCATTCTCGGCCCAACGTCGCAAAGATGAACTCGGCCCATTCCTGACCGGCCCCTCCATCGTTTGCCGCGGCTTCCGCCCAGGCTCGCAGCGCGGTAATAGCTTCATACAATACGTCTCCGTCGTACCCACTGATCGTGTAGAGGAGTGCAACGGCATCCTCAACAGCCCGGAACTGGGCCTTCCAGTGAGTCTCCTTGGCGTCCTGAAGCTCTTGGATGAGCTTGGCGATGTGCGCGTTGTTCTTACTCATCGCCCTTCACCTCCGGGGTCATCGGCTCCATGTGGCAGGGGCAAACCGGCATCCCGATCTCCAGAACCCACTTGCTAGTCGTGCGGACGATGTACCCGGATTCCTCACAGGTGAACTTCAACATCCGAGTTGATTGGACCTTCTTCTGAACCATCAAAGGCTCAAGCGGGACGTGAGGATACGGACCCAGTTCCTCAAGCATCGCCTTCAACTTAAGAGTCAGTTCCTCACCCGGGGTTGTCGCGGTCCAGGGCCGCTCCAGCCCGACCTTCTTGGCAAGCTCAATGAACGCACCCTTGTGCCCACTCTGGCCCCGATCCCATGCGTGCACGAGTTCGTGAAGCAGGGTGGCGAGAACCGAGATCGGCTCCTTCAGCATCGGGGAGATGAAGACATGGCTGTGTCCGTCTGCGCTCGTCTCGGGCTTCCAGCACTCCCCAATGACGCGCTTCTTCGTGCTCAAACCCCCTCGGCTGGGCCATCCGCAGCTAACATGTACGTCCAGATCCTCGTAGATGAACGTCTCACACATCTTCTGGGCTGCGTCTGCGAGCCACTGTTCACGGTTCATCGTCCGTCACCCGCCAAAACGCTCTGCGCGAGTTCGAGAGCGGCCCTCTTGGTGGCGGTCACAGAGTTGCAGAAAGGGTGATCCACGGGCCAAGTCCATCCGTGCTTGTCACAGATGCGCTCTCCCGTCTCCATCCCGAACGACGAATATTCAAGGGTGTATTCATCACACCCCCAGTTCTTCTCGATCTTGCGGGCCAACTTCCGCTCGCGCTTGGTGCTCACTCAGTTCCTCCTCTGTTCGGTTCCTGCCTGCGAGAGCAACTGTACCCTACTTCTCGTCCTGTGTAAACACTCGGTAGGGGTTGACCGCATCGCCCCAAAAAGTGGTCTGCATCTCTCCGATGGCTTGCTCGTAGCCTGCTGTGAGGCCTTCGTCCCAGACCTGGGCCAGTTGCTCCATCACGTCAGGGTACTTCGTGGGGTCAATCTTTCGATGTGGTTCCATGCCGTGGTTCTCCGGGCAAATCCAGAAGCCAGGATGCTTGGGGTCCGGTGTGCAGAAGTCAATCACGAGAGCAAGTCTCCGATCAGGTCACTCTGAACGTTCAACAGAACTCGCTTCGTCGCGGCCTCGTGGAAGCGTCCAGACAGGTGAGCCGCAGCCGCTTCGGAACCGAAACGGTCGATCATCTTCAGACGCTCCTTGACCTCATCTGGCAGCGGGGGTTCTTGGTTCATGGTGGTCATCGTGTCTCCTTCAAGTAGTTCTCGGCAATGGTGGCTTGTGCCCTCCAGGGGCTCGACAACGGCTTGCACGCGGCTTCTGCCGCGCTCAACGGGGGCCGGTGTATCTCGTCCTTGTAGCGAGTCGTCCAGTGCTCCATGTAGAGCAGGAAAGCGAGTTCGTAGTTGCGGTCTGCGGGCCATGTTGTCCCGTCTTCACAACCGTGGTCTCCTGTGTGCCACTTGAACTCGTGGCAGAAGTGACCTTGGAAGTAGGCTCCGCACGAGTCCCAGGGTGGCACGCAGATAACGGGTTTCATGTCTCCATGACCCCAATGTTGAGCAAGGCCATCAGTGCGCGAGCCTCACGGATCGCGTTAGGCTGGGTTCCGTGGTCGTAGATTTGCATCAAGGCTTCCGCCAGTTCCGCCACGGTAAACCTCACAGTGTGTCCAGAAGCTCGGTCAGGTCATTGAGGGCACCAACATAGCCCGAGTCGAACGCGGTGTCTGTGTTCCAAATTGGAATCTGATCCCACTGGCACGCTATCCACAAGCGGATCGTCTCAAGCACTTCTTCCTTCGCTGTCACAATGACCTCCTCAACTCGGTACGGTTCTTCAACAACTTGCTGAAGTCGAGAGTATCCCCACTGTCCGGTGCTGTCAAGATGTAGCGGTTGACAACTTTCTGCGGCTGACCTCTGCGGTTCAACCGGCCCTCACACTGGAGGTTCTGGTAGTCGGTGAAACCCCGGTTGCACCAAACCTCGGTGTTGCACACGTACTGGAGCCCGTCTGTGCCGGTCCCGAAGGCTGCAATCACCGCAACGATGTAGGGCACCGTCTTTCCGAACTGGGCCTTGAGTTCTGTCCTCTGCGGGCCGCTCAGATCACCTGTCCATGCCCTACCCCCAATGCGGTACGCGAGCACCTTGGCGAACCTCTTGGAGTCCGTGTAGAAGACGATGGGTTCCCCTGGGTGCTTCTTGATGATGAGTTCGCAGGCTGTAATCTTGGACGATGCGCAGTTGGCAGCAAAGTCCACCTCGCCAGCCTCGTTGAACGTGACCTCACCCAGCGCGATCTGACGCAGCCGGATCTTCTGCACGATGGGCAGATCGGCCACGAGCGGGTTGTCGTCCAGCCACACCAGGGAGTCCCTGAGCATGGCCTTGAACTGTTGCGACTGCTTGGGGGTCAGTGGGGTCTTCACCTCAACGTTGCGCACGGGAACCTTGAAGACCTCATCGTCGGTGATGTAGCACGGCAGCGACTTGACGAACGCCCCTGGCACCTTCTCCCCGATGATCTCCTTCTTGGTGTACTTGCGCTCGTTGTACCCGTACTTGCACCATTGGGCACCCCAGCGAGTCTTGCTCTTGTCAATCAACTGGGGCCAGAGCCAACGGGTGGTTTCCCAGAGCCGGTCGAACTTGTTCCCTGCGGGGGTAGCTGACAGGGCGATGCGGAACTTGGCCTTGATGCGCCTCAACACACGGTAGACAGCGGTGTCCCGGTTGTTGGCGGTGTGGCTCTCGTCCAGAATGACTAGCTCGGTGGTGAGCAGCCAACCATGCTTCTGTGCCCGCCCACGGGTAAAGGTGCCGTCTTCTTTCTTCCTGGGGGTGAGGCTTGTTCCGCTGATCGCAAGGTAGTCCTTAGTGATGAAATACACTCCGGGAATCTTCTTCCGAAGGCGGTCGTAGTTTTCGTTCTCTGATTTGATAATGATGAATTCCGCACCGAGAAGAATCTTCTCGACGTGGCTTTTCCAACCGTCCAGCGTATTCAAGGGTGCAATGATAAGAATGACCTTGGCCCCCATGTCGCGTGCAGCGAAGAGGGCCAAGGCGGTCTTACCTGCTCCTGTGCCTAAGTTGACAAGCGCGGCCTTCGTGGGCTCCGCTACAATACGTGCGGCATGGATGCGCTGCCGCTCAGAAGCGTGAATCGCAGACCCGCCTCAACTTGCCCGCAAAGATGCCGTACTCTGCGGGGATCTTTTCACACGCATCAAAGAAAGGGCAGCCAAGGCAACGCCCCTTCACCTCTTCAATGCGTGCCTCGGAAGTGTCCTGCGTCGGAAACCAGTCGTCGGGGTGGAAGGCGGGGTGCTTGCAAACCGGCTGCGGGCGCATGGTCACTTTCCGTTGATGAACTCGTTGAACTTCCGCAGGAGATTGATGTCAGTACCGGACACGAGAAGCTGTCCCAGGTCTTTGTCGCCCTCAAACTCGATCCGCTCTTGGTCAATCAGGACGCGCTTCTTACCAGAGTCCACCCGAACCTTGTCCTCCAGCCATGCGAAGGTGTAGTCGTCCATGAGCTTCTGGACCGGCTGATCTACCTTCACGATCACCTTGTCCCGGTCCTTACGCGGCCTTCCTGGACGGCGCATAACGACCTCGCCCTCCAGCCCTGCGGCTGCGATCCACTTGTAGACCGTGGCGACCGAGACGTTCAGGATCTCGGTAATGTAGGACATCTTCACGCCTTGCTTGTAAATCTCGACGGCAGCGTTGGCTACCTCGGGCCGAAGCTCGGTGATCTGTTCTGTCAGCGCGTTGTATTGGTCTGCCAGGATGTCGAACTGGCGGGTATCCATCGTCATGCGTCCTCACTCTCTTTACGGTAGGGGTTGGGGTAAGACGCACAGTAGCAATCTTCCCAACCGCAGCAATCTTCATAGTGCCCATTGTCCGGGCCTAGGTAGGAGGCACGAGCACGATCCCGCTCGTCCCACCCCTCGGCCTTTGCTTGTCGAATGGCCGCAGCATAGGTACGCGCGGAGAAAACAAGCCCGGTATCCATCAGTAGATGTGGTCACTCATGGTGCGGGCCGTAACCGACGCACCGGCAAACGAAGACTCGCCATCTCTGCGCTTGACGAAAACGATAGGTAGAGACGTGTAGGAAGCAAGGATAGGCGGGATCACCGATTCGTCAGCATTGACCGGATTGAGTTCGATGCCTCGTTCCTTGCACAGCTTCTCCAGCATCGGCCCTACGGTCTTGCAGGACGTACACCAGGGAGCCCAGTAGTACGTAACGATGGTGTCACTCAACGCGGGTCATCTCTTCCATCATGGCGAAGAACCCGTGGAGTTCCGCTTGGTCCTCGATTGCTCCTGCGATGATCGCTAGCTCGTTGTCCCCGATGTGCTCTACCAGCACAGCCAGAACCTCGCCGGAGAAGAACGTCTCCTTTACCATGCCATCTTCACAGCCCTTGGGGTGAAGTCGAACGTTTACACTCATCTCCATGTCATGCCTCCTTTTGTGTACTAGCTAGCGTGGCCAATGCGAGGATTCTGACGTTGTCGCTCTCCCAGATCAGTCTGTTCTCTGCGTAGGGGTCGTTGAGCGTCCCTACGATGTAGTTGTTGGTGCTGCGTTTACCCTCAAGCCAGAGCCGAAGCTCCTCTCGTGGGTTGTCCAACTCTTCGGTAGTGAACACCTCATGCCTCCTTGCTCGTGGTCCGGGTACTAAATGTACTCACCTCAGTAATGTTTGTCAAGTCTGCGTAGGGCACCAGCAACGAAATCGAGCCCGGAACCTCCACGTGATTGACATATTTGTAGGCGTGATTTTCGTTGTCGTCGCCTACTAAATCAGGCCAGTAGTTGTGGTCAATTGCAATCTTTGGGTCAACGAGAACGTCGTCTGGAATCTCAACTCGGTACAAATGAAAGCCGGGATAAATGAAAGGAATGCTATCGAAACTTGATTTCCAATCCTCATTCCGCACCAGAATGTCGTGGTAAATACGCACAGTTTGTGCCGTTCCCACATGCACAAACATACCCAACAATGTCGCGTTCTTTGCCCAATCTGCGCGGTCGGTAATGTGCCACCAATAGCGCGGGGTTTCGTGAAGAAGGTATTCATTGTCGGCCCGCACCTCAACGGTGGCACCGAAACAATCCTGTGCCGTGTTGCATTTCCGGCAGTTGACGGTGTAATCGTGGGTTATGTCGTGAACCTGTTTCCACGTAAACCGGGTGCCACACTCCCGACAGAGAACGTTGGGTGAGCGAGGCTTGGCTACTCGGAGGCTTCCTGGGTCTCGGAGATCCATCCCGGTTCGCCCCCTTCAACTCGGGCGTCCATGAGGAACGCAAGGTCTTCTGAGGTGTATGGCCCAACAGGCTCAAAGGCGTCCTCGGGGTCTTCGGGGCTGTAACCATCGCGGAGTGCGTCAAACATCCCTTCCCACCATCCGGTCATAGTACCCGCCAATCGGTCGTTTTCAATGCTGCCACCAGCGCATCTACGGCACGTGCTGGAGACCAGCCCGAGGCCACCCCAAGTCTCTCGGCCAACTGCGCTATCGCGTGCGCCTCATCCGGGGTAAGCCCATATCGCCATTCTTCCGACGCGCTCATGCGGGCCACGCATGTCGCCACGGCTCTATGCAATGGCACTCCCGTACGTCCCAAGACCGCATACTGCCGTCATCGTCCCAGTCAATGTTCACCCGGTAGAAGTGCTTTCGGCTGACACTCATGATTCTGGCAACTCTCCATTATTCTGACCGGGGCGCAGGCGGAACTCGTAGATAGCCTTGCACGGCTCGCAGACCGGGAGCGATTGCGGGTTCTTGTGTGGGATGAAGATGTACCCGCACTCGGCCTCCACGGGGATGCCCATCACGCGGGCCTCCAGCACGATTGCCTGGGGTGTGCGGTTGCCCTCGGGGTCTGCCCGAACGATGTGGGCAACGCTGCCGTTGTCGAGTTCGGTCTGCGTATCAACCACCACGCGGGTGTCAGGCTCCATCAAAAGCGTCATGTAGTTCCTCCTGTCGTTTGGCTTCAGGAGGACTCTACCAAACCAAGGGGCTACTACACAAGAGGCGCAGAGAAGTAGGCTGCGACAGCCTGCGTGCGGGCGGACCATGTGGCGGGCACCGTGGCGGTGATGTCAACAGGCTGGCCCGCTGTGCCGTTGTAAACGATGGCAATCTCCGTGGCGGTGCCGAAACGAACCACCGTACCCCAGAAACGCCCACCAGCGGGGTTCAGGACGACATCCCCGATGGCGAACCACGCAGGGACATCAATGCTGACGGGCAGGCTGAGCTTCAGCACTGTGCCGGTAAGGGCGCTCGAACAGTCAAGGGTGAGCCGGAAGTGGGCGATCCCGTCTGTGACCCAGTATCGGGCGGACGAGACTGTGAAACCCGCAGTGATGCCCGTGATGGTGGGCGTCCACGAAGTGTTGATGCGCGACCACAACGCCCAAGACCCGGCCACGTTGCAGCGGTACATGTCAGAACCCACATTGCACATCATCCCCACGGTGGGGCTGGGGTAGGCCGTATCGCGTGCCCCCGTAGAGGCATAGGTCGGAAGGAAGGTGGCCCCTGAGGTATAGGCGACCCAGTTCGTACCGTCAATGGTGTACTCAAGCTTGACCTGAGAGGAAGCGTCTTGCCTCCACGCGAACAGGGGCTTGGATGCAGACGGTGGGTAGAGAGCAACGAGGCCCGCCCTAGCCCCGGTGTTGGGGATGGGGTGGATCGTCATGTTGTCGGTAAGGTAGGCGTCCACGCTAGATTGCATAGCTGCCATTACGGGATGCAAGGGAGCAACGTTAGTTGTATCGTCTGGGTAGTACAAACCCTTGGCGGTGGTAGGCATCTAGCTCACATTCCAAGCTTGGTAATCTTGAGGGACATTGGGGATACCCTCAAATCATTATCGGTGCTCAAAGAGTTAACGAACAAACGAGTACGCGCTGTGTACTCGGTGTTTGGATCAAGGGCGAGAACGTTCATTATTGAAACGCTTTCTGCGGAATAAAACGCTGTTCCCGTTGAGGGAAAGCCCAAGTAACGGGTAACGGAAGATTGTGGGGCTCCGGTAGACCGGCCCTTAATCACTGTGCTATCGTCAAGAACTTCTACATAGGCGGTCCAATCAATACCGAAATACGTGTTAATAGCGGGGGACACAACCCAGCTACATTGCGATTCAACCGCTATCATTCCCGTACCTGAGGTGGTAAAGGTAATGGTAGCTGATCTATCAACGTCGTAAGGAACCGTATAGCCCGTCTGAGGTGAGGTTACAAAGTAAGCGTAAGCGCTGGCATCTGTTACGGCGTAATCCGTCTGGGTGGAAAGGAAACCCACTTGTGCTTGCAACAAATCTTGCTGCTCGTCAAGATCGATTTGCTGCCCCGACAGTTGGGATCGTGCAGATGACAGAGAGCTAAGGCGTGCGTTGTTGCTGCCAGTCAACGTGTTCAGATTGCTTGCGGCTGTCTCAAGGGCACGTAGGCGCTTCTCGATGTCCGTACCCCACGGGTCGCTCTGCGGCGGCAAACCGTTCTTAATCACTCGTCCACGCTTTCCTGATTGGGGACACACTTACCAATCAGGATACCTTACTTCTTGATGTGTGGCAGTCTCAGGTCAGCGTGTCCACGCCTTCGGGAACCCTGGGCAAACCCCTCTTCCACGAGGCCCGCAGCAACCAGGGCGTCCAGAAGATCCATGAAGACAGCCGTTGACAGCGACACATCGATGTAGAGATGGTTGTGCCCCGGAGTGCTAGAGGGGACAACGCGGATCGGCAGATCAATGTCGATCACGGGCCAGTGACGGTCTGGGTTCGTGGGGTCGTCCGAGCTAATCGCGTTAGCCTCTTCCTGAGCAACCACGTCACCGTCGTTCTCGTAGTCACCGAACGGGATCTTCCGGTAGGTACGGTTAGGTGCGCCAAGGTAGGCGTAGTCTGCAAGGTTCATTCGTGAACTCCTTCACAAGTGTAGGTGTGGCCGCGTCGGCTAGTCCATGTGTGCACGACGTGAATGTAGGGGTTGGGGCAGGGACACGGAGTTACCCGTGATCCGCACTTGCACCGTTGGGTCATTTTGCGTTCCTGTCCAGCCAACCGAGGATGCTCTCATTGAAGAGCTGAACCCCGTGCAGGTACTTCTGCCATGCGGGGTCTTCCATCGGGCCGATGCGGGCCTCCATGCTCTCCACGTAGCCTCCCAGGTAGACCCGCAGGGATTCCGCGTCTACCATCGGCTTCGGATTGACCTTGGGTTCTGCGTTGATCTGAGCGAACGTCTTCCCCGACATGTCCTCACTGAACCCGCTCACTTGTACCTCCTGTCCAGTAGAGCGTCAACGTAGGAGACAACCCGAAGGATGCCGTAGGTCTCAACACTGTTGCCCTCCAGAGTCTCACGCAGGGCTTCGGCCCGTGCTCGTGAGTTGCAGACAACGATGTCCATGTTGTCCTGATCGTCCTTCACCAAGATTCCGTGCTTCATGCTTCCTCCTTCTCTCGTTCCTGGGTGTAAACGTACACCGTGTCCCGGCTGCGCGTCAACCCGTTTTCACTTTTCGTTTCAGTAGACCGAGACCCACGCCATGACTGTCTGGAGGACGTGATTGTAGTCACCGCCCATCGCCTCACGCATGAACTCGGTCTGTTCGTCAGGGGACACCCCGGAGTCCTTCAGGGCGTGTCGCACCCGTCCGATGATGTCCACCGCATTAGCGCTCTCCCCGATCAGTTGCACCTCAACGCCGGGGTACTTGATGTCGTCTTCGTTCATGTCAGCTCTCCTCGTTCTCATCATAGGCGGCTCGCAGGGATTCAAGGACTTCCGCGACCTCGATGTACTGGTCTGTCTTCCGCATCGTCTCCCAGGTGCCCCCGTAACTGTGCTCTGCGATCTTCCACGCCAGCAACAGGTCGTTGGGTGCCGTCAGCACCGTTCCGTCTGGCATCTCTGCACTCAGTTCTCCGAAGATTGGCCCGCTCACAGCGACACCGGTCGCCAAGGGGTTACCTGCCGCTGTTCGGCCCACGCGAGATGGCCCGCATCGTAAGCCATCTCCAGCATGATCTTGACCTCCTCAATGCTCTCAGGCCAGTAGTGGCGTTCCCCCGCGAAGGGGTGATCCACCGTGACCCGGTACTGAACTTTCTCCATCTTGTCCTCCTTCTCCTAGCTCCTGTGTGGGCCGGTTCGCCTCTCGGCCAGCGGCTTCGTTGGCGGGTTTAGTCCGCCGTATTCATCGTCCTCACCCCCTCTCGTCGGGCAAGACTTGCTTGCGGACACGACCTTACCAGCCCCCGAAGTTTTTTGTCAAGAGTCGGAGCGAGGCCGTTGGGATACGTTTTTTGGGCCAGATCCTGATTTACGCAAGGGTTTTGTTTTCTAAATCGGATTCGTTTTTCACTTTATATTTCGATTTATAAATAGGTTTAAACCATGAAACTCTAGAGAAACTCGCCGCGTCACCACTAGTCAGAGGTAGGTTTTCTAATGGTGTGGTGAAACCGATAATAGTTACTCTAATCTATCTACAAATCGGTAGAATGACTACATTGACGGTGTTTGTCGCACAATGTAGTACATTTTGGTGTTCCGGGGCAGATTCTCGTGATAAAAGACATCATATTAAATATGAGATAATCGGGGTCTGACTAGGGGGTATAGTGATTCTCGTGATAAAAGGTGCTTCCTCTATGTATGGAGCCATATGTTTTTTATGTATAGTATATATAGGTAAAAAACATATGCGTTCGCGCACGAAGAGCGGTGCTCTACCGTTTCTATTTCTCTAGGGTTTGTTGGTTTCTTGAAGTTGACACAGGTTCATTGTGGGTGTAGGCTCACGGGTACACGAGACCGAAAGGGGCAGACGATGGAGTGGGCAGGACACGAAGACGCGGTTCGTTGCTGGTACTGTGATCGGTGGTTTCAGGACCGAGACACCTATGTGGCTCACTGGGGCGGATACAGGAAGCGGCCCCGTCGATCATGCTTGGCTCGATGCACGTTGCTGTCTTGGGGGTTTACACAGGCTGAGTGTGGATGCTGGGTGTTGGTTGGGTCTGGGACGAAGCCATACAAGCCTTGGTTGCGAGGACACGTCAAGCGATGACCACGACTGATGTTCGTCGGTCGTTGCTCGGTGATGAGTAACTTCCGTGCTGTTGGGGGTTCTTTGGGCCTGTAACTTTTCCTGGCTGGGGGGTTCTTTAGGGCTGTAACTTTTCCAGCCTGAGGGGTTCTTTAGGGGTATTCCGGGCGGAATCGAACGGGAGTTCTACCTTGGTCTGGGGCACAGCAGGCTCACAGCAGGCTCACAGGAAAGTCGGTACAACGGTTGGTACAGAAAACCCTTGACAGGGTGCCGCTAGCTGTGCTATGGCTCCTAGCCGGCGTTTTCTCTCAGGCAAATCTCAGTATATTCTTACTCTAAGACTTGGCTTTGTATCGTTTCAACGCGCTAGGCTACGGAACGTAAGAGAACGACAAGGCAAGGAAGGGCCAGGAAATGGAACACAACGAAGAGTGCAGCCCTACTTATCGGGTGCCAGGACACGAACATTTCGAGACGGCGGGAAACGGCTGGCAGTGTTGGCAGTGTGCAACCCCGGTTAGCGCGGCAGTGCCCGCCACCCCGGAAACGGCCCCCGTAGGCACACGGGTATGGCGCCACAAGTGGGACGACACGTTTAGCGGTTTCCGTTCCGTTGGACGCTCTCATGGAATAGTCACCGGCTATATCTGCCAGGGTCGGCAGCTTTGTGTCGATTATGTCAAGGGTGGCAGTGATTCCGCCCCTGTCGCGTTCCATACGTGGCACGTCGATACTCACAACGTCTAATGCGCGCCTACCGGAGCATGAGTGATTATCTCTTGCAAGCGCTTGCCCAAGACACGGTTAACGCTTTGCGGGACGCGCCCAAGGATCGCTACCTCAAGAGGCAACTAAGGCTTATCGGCAAAGAGCAGACGCGACGCCGTAGGGTGCTGGACTTCTACGCAAGCAAATACGCAAACCGCTAGAGAGGAAAAACGCAATGCATAACGAAGAACCGCTAGACGTTTGGCTAGCATTCGATGATCCAAACGATGAAGAAGCATCGCACGAAGCAAACACTTACCGCACCGAAGAGGATCGTTACCGCGTGGAATGGTATAACACAGCGGTAGGGCTGGTTTTCTCGCGTGAGTTCGCCACCTATGATGGGGCGGCAGAATGGCTTACCGATCGCGGATATCAAGACTTCACAAGTTAGTTCGGTTTAGGGTGAGCAACGGGTTACCCGTTGCTTTCCCCTAGGTCTAGCTGACAAATCGTTAGCGACAATCACGAGAGGATGACCTAATGCAAAACACAAACTACAGCGGACGCGATTTCAAGCGCTCACCCGAAGCAAAGCGAGAGACTGCCCGTAGGCAGTCGGAGCGGGTGGCGAAGTACGGGACGCGTAAGGGTGGCGCAAAGTGAGCTACCAGGACAAGTTGGAACAAGCGCATTGGGAAGAGCATGACCGAAACGGTTTCGACTCACGTACCGACTATTGCCCCAGGGAATGTGTAGCCGATGAGTCGCGCGGTTTGGTCGGACAGATTGCCCAGGTCTGGGGATTTGTCCTCACCAATCAAGAGCGCGATTTGGTGCGGCTTGAATATGCTCCCGAAGAAATAGCGCTAGATATTGCCATCCTTGCTATTTTGCGGGATCAGGAAACGGATACGGTTTACCCCGGGATGGTTTCCTATATCGCGGACGCGATTGAAGCGGCTACCGAACTCTATTGGGACGGGGACGTGTTTAGGTTGCTCCCTTGTCCCCTCATGCAAGAGAGAGAGAGTAGGAGTGAACACGCGCATTATCTGCTTGCCCTGCGGACGGATTGAATATGTGGCCGTGCCGTTGCATGGCTTCCACCCGATCACAGACACTATTTACGCGCATTGCATTGACTGCGCGCCAACTAAGAAAGAGAGCAACTAACACAATGTCCAAACTCACTAAGGCACAGCAGACAGAACGAGAGCTCGCAATCCTATCGTTGCGTGAAATATTCCCCCCCAACACAACGGTTACCGTTCTGTTGCGCCACGTTTCACAGTCCGGTATGAGCCGCGCTATTTCGGTTCTGCACAATGAGCGAGACGTTTCGTGGCTAGTTGCCGGGGCAACAGGTTTCAAGTTCAATCAGCGTTGGGGTGGACTCACCGTTACGGGTTGCGGGATGGATATGGGTTTTCACCTTGTCTATTCGCTGTCACGCGCTCTCTACGGCGCTCCCGGCGCTTATGTGTGCAAGGGTGCCACGGACGGTTATGAGGGTCGGTGCCATAGCAACGATCACAGCAACGGCACACCCTATGTTGTCGGTGCGGTTCACTCGGACGGCGGTTACGCGCTTTCATCTCGGTGGCTGTGATGGCACGCTATTACCCAGTAATGCAGACGCGTAAAGCGCTATTGCATGATCCTGAATCGGTGCTGGCAGTATTCGGGCCGGACCGTCCGCTAGCTGCCAGGGAATTGCATACGGCACTAATCGGACTCATTCCCACCTATGGCGATAGGGTGAGCGCTGCGTTTGGTGCGGGTCCCGATATCCGTATCCGCGCATATGACAACGGTAGGCAAAGGCTCAACGAGCTTTACTACGAATACGGCGACCTAACCCGGTCGCTCCCCTACACCATTGAAGAAACGGAAGAGAGCAACTAATGGCAACCCTTAACGAGATCATGGAATTTGACCACGTTGTGTTTGTGGATGAGTACGGCCACGTTCACGATCACAACACACTCACTCCCGAGCGTGCAGGGTGGTCTAGAGGGGTTAGCGCGCGTACACACCTCTACGCTCCCGAACTCT
>OFRF01000010.1_pt1 | contig 57812 bp, 76 predicted proteins | sample 1543081 | NCBI WGS metagenome assembly OFRF01 (sample SAMN07774232, study PRJEB24372) | wastewater metagenome
GCCGGCGCCGACCAGAACGGATCGCTGATCGACAGCTGCACCCGATCCAGTGTCAGCCCCTGGCTCTTATGCACCGTGGTGCAGTACGCCAGCCGCAGCGGGGTGTACTTGATCGTCCCGAGGATCTCCTTGATCGGCTTGCCGAACCGATCCCGCCCGATCACCTTGGCGTTTTCCCGCAGCACCTGCGGGATGGCGATTTCCTCTCCCGTGCGCCGTACTCGTACTCTTGCCAGTGTCGGTACCTTCTCATCCGGGCCGAGGAACTCTGCCAGGTCGCCGTTCGCCGCCTGAATGCGGCGCTCCTGGGTGTCGGGATCCTCGGTGTAGAAGTTGTAGAGGCACATGACCAGCGCCCCCGGCTTGAGCACCAGCGTCTGCGGGATGTGGCGCCACTCGCCGAGCTCCTTGCCGGTGCGCACGTTCACGAACACCGCCGGCGTCGTCGTCAGTTCCCGGAGGCGTAGCTGGTTGAAGCGATCCACCTCGGCGTTCTTGGCGAACACCGTGGTGCCGTCGAACTCGTGATCGGTGTGGCGTGTGAGGCAGGGACGGAACACCTCCAAGGCTTCCAGGTTGGCGCCGGCACGCAGGGCCGCGAGTCCGGCCAGGAAGTCGGGATCGGCCTGCCGGTGGATCTTGGTCAGGCGCAGCGTGTTGTCGCCCTCGAAGTGCGTCGGCCACGCCCGGCTCTCGAAGGCGAAGGGGGCGGGGGCCGCGCGCCGTCCCTTCTCCGGGCGCTCGCCGATCGGCGGCAGCTGCAGGAAGTCGCCGACGAGGGTGAGGCCGATCTCCGGCTCATGGCCGGCCAGGACCCCCGCCTCGTTGTTCACGTCCTCGAAGGCGTCCACAAGGAGATCCAGCGCCGTGCCTTCCAGCATCGACACCTCGTCGAGGATGTAGCGGGTGGTGCCGCCCGCGCGCAGCTTCCGCAGGCGCCCCTGCAGGTAGCCGTGGACGTAGGCATCGCGCAGACTCGCCGTGTCGTAGTAGCCGAGGAGCGAGTTGATCGTCACGGCGTCCCCGAGGTTGACGGCCGCGATGCCGGTGGTGGCGCAGAGTTGCGCGCCGGGGTTCTGGGCGCACCAGGCGCGGACCAGCGTGGTTTTCCCCGTGCCGGCGGAGCCGGTGATGTACGAGTACCGGCCGGTCGGGATCTGGGAGAGATCGATGCGGGGCGGCGCGGCATCCTGTTGCGCGAGGTGCGCCGCCTCGCCGGCGATCTGGATCTGGGTCGGGGGCGCGTCGGCCGCTGCCGCCTGCTCGATCAGACGATCATCTGCAAACAGATCGCCGATCAGCGCCTCGTCCACCGTCGCCTGCGGGATCGCCGCGATCGCCTCGGTGGCACTTTGCCGCCGGTGGCTGCCGGTCAGCAGATCCGCCGCTTCTGCGGGATCAAAGCCGTCGTCGAAATCATCGTACTCGCTACTCATGGCTGGGCGGGCCTCGGGGGGTGCTGGTGCGTCTGGGGTGGTTACTTCTGCCGCTTCTGGCGCTTGAGGGTGCGCCTCGGGCGCTTCGGGCGCTTCGCCGGCACGCGCAACCCGAGTTCCTTCGACAGGCCGAGGAGCAGCCGCGTGAGCGACCGCATGAGCGAGTCCTGCCGCGCGTAACTCTCGGTGCTCACCGCCACGACGCGCGTGCCGCGGCGGATCTGCCAGATCCAGCCTTCGTCCTTGCTGCTCTGGATCGCCTCGATCCGGGGCGTGTTGCGCTCGAGTCTAGCCACGGGGCGGCTCCTTGCGCCCGGTGTCGGCGCCTCCCGGCAGGACGATCATCGACGGCGGTTCCTGGGCGCTCTTCTCTTCCTGCGGGTCGTCGCGGCGCATCGCCACGCGCACGCCGGGCACGGCGCTGCCGGCCACGATGCCGGCGGGGAACTGCGAGACGAACATCAGCATGTGGGCGCCAGGCGGCGCGCCGGGGCGGAGGTCGGGCTTGCACGCGACCAGTTCGTAGATCGGCTGGAAGGCGCCCTGCCCGGCGGTCATCAGCAGCAGATCGCCGATGGCGAGCCGCGTCCCCATGAGATCGGTGGCGGGCGTGAATTCGAGGGTCTTGCCCTCCTGGCTGTTCGGGTTCAGTCGTGCGTCGCGGCCCATGGGCGGAATCTCCTAAACGAGTACGGAAACGAGTACGGTGTGCTGCGGTGGTGCAAAAGGGGCCCTCCACTTCCCCGCACAGCGGGAGGGCTTCACTGCTCGTATCCGACCTGCCCCCCGGCAGACCGACGCGGGTGAGTGGGGGAGGGGGCAACCGGGCCGGGTGGTTCTCAGCACCCTGCCCGACCCTCCCCCACCGTACTCGCTACACCTTGCGGAACCGGGTCAGGTTCTCGTTGGCGTAGAGGACCGCCCCGCAGTCGCAGCCGATCTTGATCGGGAACTTGCCCGTTTCGGCATCGCGGTCCACGTCCTTCTGGTAGAAGCGGCTGCCGCAGCCCTTCTGCAGCTGACGCCCTTCCTGGCCGTCGAGCGTGACCATCTGCCCGCTCGCGTCTTCGACGCGGATCGGGTTCTTGTTGTTGCAGTAGTAGCTGAGCTCGATGTCAGCGCCGAAGGTCTTGCCGGCGTACCGCTGGATCGCCTCGCCGTAGGCGATGTTGGTGTTCGGCATCTTCTTCTCGCCGAGGCACTGCAGCAGGTAGTCGAAGTCCGACACCTTCACGTCGCCCTTGCCACGCTTGCGGGCCACGTTGCTGATGCGGTTGTTGAAGGGCTTGCCGACGAGTTCCTTGTCGGGGGCCTGCGCGATGACGAGGGCGGCCTCGTCGCGGAAGACGAGCGCCAGGCGATCGGGCTCACCGTCACGCTTGATCGCGTCGAAGCACTCGCGCAACGCGGCGAGGGCGGGCAGCTGGAACACGTAGGGACCGGGCTGCAGCGTCGGCGTGCGCATGCCCATCTGGGCCGGCAGCGCATCGAGGTCGGCCACGTCGTGCTCGATCACTTCCTTGGTCAGCTTGAGGTCGTTCAGTGACGCCATGTCTGTTCTCTCCTGAGTCGTTCGGACGATTGGGATGTAGAGCCGTGGGCGGAGCCCTGGGAGTCTGCGTCGGGCCTACGACGACGCAGCAGGGGTGCCCGGCGGTGGCACCGGGCGACGAATCGGGGTGGCGAGGCCGGCACGAACCGGCCGCGCTCCGGGCGGTGGCGCCCAACCGGCGGCAGCCGGGGGCGGAGGAGCCGCAGCACGGCGCGCGGCGGGCAGGGGGGGAGCGACCGGCGGCGGCGCTGCGGCCTCCACAGGGGCGGCAGGCGCTTCGGCAGGTACCTCTGCCGGCGGCTCGGCCGGCGGCTCGGCCGGCGCGGGCACTTCGACAGGCGCGGGGGCTTCGACAACAGCAGGCGCTGCCACGACCGCCACCGGCGCCTTGCGGCCACGCGGACGGGTCAGCCCGCCCTTGACGGCAGGTGCAGTACCTTCGCCAGCTGCCGGGGCGTCTGCCCCTCCCATACTCGCTTGCGCCTGCTCCTCCGGCCCGTCGGCCAGGAATTCGGTCGGCACGTCGGCGAACCCAGGCGCGTCCGGGTACTTCTCCTGTACCGCCTCGAGCGCCTTCTGGTCGGCGGTGGCGAGGTGCTGGAAGAACACGCCGAGGTTGAACTGCGCGCAGATCTCCCGCGGCGGCTCCTCGGACGAGTAGGGCTCGTCCTGCAGGTACTCCGGCATGAACCGGGGGTCGCTGCGATGCTTGCAGATGTGGCGGCGGTTCTCCGAATCGAAGAACTCGCTGAGGTAGAGGCGGCGGATCTTGCTGCCGGGGCGGTCGCCTTCGACCATGGCCGCCTCAAGCGTGTTGCCGAACCAGGCCGGCGCCGCTTCGGTCTTGGCATCGCCGGCGAGCTTCGGGCCGACGATGGTGAGGCGGCCGCTGCTGTCCGTCGTCTCGTTGGCGAGCGCCGTCCAGATGGGGGCGATCAGCTGCCCGGGGATGGTGAGCGAGTTGCTGATCAGTTCGTGCGCGCGGGTCTGGGCAAAGCCGACCTGGGCGCGGTTGTTGCCGCGGAAGGACAGGTCGCCCGACTGGATGACGCCGCCGATCGCGCCGATCTCGCCGCCGAGCTCCGACCGGTGCGAGAGATCCTGCAGGTACCACTCGCTCATGGAGGTGATGCCGTCGTACATCCGCAGCTTGATGCGGTCGAGTCCGGGGGTGGGGGTCGTCACCTGTCGGACGGTGGAGGCGGCGAGCACGACGCGACGCGCGCAGCCGGGGCACTGACCGGCGCCAAGTTGCGCCTTGTAGAGGACGGTGCGCTCGGTGTTGCAGTGGTCGCACTTCTGGATCCAGGACGTGCGGAGCGGGCCGGCCATGCGGACGCCTTCCGGCACTTCCCCGGTGAGGGGGTTGAGGACGCGGCTAGGCCAGTAGCCCTTACTCGCCAGTTGGGCGGTTTCGAAGCTGAGCTCCGTGCCGCGGGTGCGCATGTTGAACAGCCACACGATGCCCGAGCGGATGAGGGCCGACATGCGGTCGGGATAGCCGCCGAGGTCGCTCATGTAGTAGGCGGTGACGGCACGGTGCGTCTCCCACATGTACTCGGCCGCGGTGGCGAGCAGGGTGCTCTTGCCGCTACCGGTCACGCCGATGAGCAGCGTGGAGGTGTTGACGTAGCGCGGTGGTGCGGGCGCGTGGGCGGGTTCGGTCACGAGGGGTTCTCCTGAGAAGCGGGTGGGACGGGCGGCTCCGCAGCCGCAGCGGGGTCGAGCAGGAAGTATTCCTGCATCCGGGGCAGCGCCTCGATGTAGGCGATGCGCTTCGTCATGACGTCCAGACTCGGAAGCAGGGGGTCGGCCGCCCCTGCGTCCAGACTGGCGAGGATCAGCTGCAGGCCGATGTACTCGGCATAGATCTCGTTGCTGGCACGGTAGTCGTCAGGGTCTACCGCTGTGGCGGCGGGCACCCCGATGTGGTCGTTGACGATGCTGACCTGCACGCCCTTGCCGGCGTACTCGTCCAGCACCTTGCGGAGGATCGCCTCGAAGTCCGTCGCCGCCTTGGCCTGGGTGACGAGGGCCGGCAGCGCGCGCCGGATCGGGGGAGCGGTCAGGGTATTCGCCGCCTGCCGCACGGCCTGCGCCGTGTTGAGCGCGCGCAACTGATCGTCGCTCAGCGTGCGCAGCGCCTGTGTCGCCGCCTCGATGCAGGGCGGGCAGCCGTTGGCGATCGGGGTCGCGTGCTCGCGGTCGCAGCTGGGGCAGCGCCACGGCGGTTCGGGGCCCAGGCCCCGCCCGGGGTAGTGCCGGCCCCCGCCGGCGGTCTGTGCGGCGTGCGTCTTCTCGCTGATGCGGGTGTCGGACATGGGCGGAGCCTCTGGGGCGAGTACGGGAACGTGGGCGCCTAGCGCGGCGCGTCGTCGTCGGCCGGCGGCGCGTCGGGGGCGTCGGTCGGGATGATCAGCGGTTCGGCGTCGTCCCCCATGCGATCGGCTTCGGCGATCTCCGCGGCCTCGCTGGCGATGATGGCTGCTTCCTCTTCGTCCGAGAGCGCCGGCGGCAGACCATCGATCGGGCCATCGGCCACCGCATCGGGCGCCGCCTCGCCGGTGATCACGTTCACCCGGCGGTGTTCCTGCTGGCCTTCCAGCTGCACGCCGAGAACCTCGCGGCCGTCGATCCGCACCTCGAGGCCGTCTCCGCAGTCGTTGAGCCGCTCACGCAGCTGCTGCACTGTCATGCTCATGGTCTGGTGTCCTTTCGGGCTTCCGTACTCGCCTATGGTGGTTGTGGTGGCGTTATGGTGGAACGCCGAACGGGTTGTAGTGTCGCCGGGGACGTGCAAACTGTCAAGCTACAAAATGTAGCGGTGTAGTGGCGACCGATCTACTACTCGGGGGACTGCGTGCGCCTGCCGTAGAAGATCCCCGCGTGCATCTCGTAGATCACGCCATCTTCCGTCGGTCCAAGGCAGGGACAGTCGGCGTAGTGCTGTTCGTGCTCAGGGCACCACAACTCCTCGCAGCCCACCGGGCAGGGGATCATGGCGGACGCATCCCGCACGATCTCCCACCCTGGCCCGGGCGGCCCCGGCTTACTCGTCCTCGCCATCGCTGCCCTGATCCGCCGGCGGCTCCAGCCCGCGCGCCCGCATCTGCTGCAACTCGGGGTCGTGGTGCGGCCGCCGTGGCACGAAGTTCAGCGCGTGTACCGGATCCTCCCACCCCACCTCGCGGTTGCAGATGGGGAGGTACTCGCAGCGGTGATTGGCGCCGTAGCGGTCGCACTGCCAGGACTGCGGGAACTCGGCATCGAGGAACGCCTGCACTTCGTGGTGCGTCCAGTCCCCGCCCACGTCGGGATGTTGCAGCAGTTCGAACAGATCCCACAACGCCGCCTGCACCTTGGTTTCCGTCGCCGTCCAGCCGCGGATGTAGCTCTTTACCACCTCCGTTCGCGGCAGCAGCGGGCCGATGGTGAGCACCTGCTCCTGGCGCTGCTCCGGTGCCATGCCGCGTACCCATTCCTCGGTGCCGCCGGGGAAGGCACTGACCAGGCTCTTCCGGTAGCTCGGGCCGAGTCGTCGGTTCCGCGTGCCGTCCCACCACTCGTACTCGCGCTGCCAGTCGGCCGGCTCGAGCGGCGGGGCGCCTGGGTTGCAGTACCCGTACACCAGCCGGCTGTCCTGAAACTCCGGGCCAGTGTAGGTGCGTCCGGTGTCGCCGGCGGCCTTTTCCTTCTTGCGCGGCCCCTTGTAGAGCCCATGCACGTAGGTGGCGCTGATGCTCTGCCCCGTGCGGGCTTCCCACCCGAGGGCGCCGACGTAGGGCTGAATCGCCGTCTGCCAACGACTTGCCCAGGTGCTCGGCGCCCCGCCGAACGTCTTGAACTCGTGGTAGGCGAAGTACCCTGGCTGCGCGCGGCGCTCGCCGATCCAATCCGCCTTGGTCTGGATGGCGATGCCGCGGCACTCACGCGCGTCGTGGTCGGCCTGCACGCCGATGCCGTCCCCGAGTCCGCAGGTGCAGGCGGCGACGAGGACCTCTTCGGTTTCAACGTAGCGGACGATGTACTCCGCGAGCAGCCCCGGCAGCTTTTCCAGGACCCAGCACCAGACGAGTCCTTCGATCAGGATGCGCTGCTCGGTGGTGGTGCGCTGCAGCTGTTCGTCACCTTCCCAGTACTGCAGGCCGCGGGTGACGACGAGGGCGTCGTACTCGGTCTGCGCGGCGAGGATGCCATCGCGCACCACAGCATCCGGCGGTAGGAAATCGGTGGCCTTGCAGTGCTCGAGGATGATCCCCACCGCCGTGTGCAACATGCTGCCACTGGCGAGCGGGACGCTGACGTACTTGCGCTGAATCCCGTAGCCGGTGGGCCCGAACGCGGTGGAGAGGTAGGCCGCACGCGGGCAGCGGCCGATGCGCAGTTCATGCCGGCTGCGATCGGTGAACTGCAGAAGCGACGGAGAATTGAGTACGGGAACGAGTGCGGTGGGTGCCATGGGCGGGCCTCGTCAGCGGGAGTCGGGGAGGGGGCGGCTCAGCAGCCGGCCGGCCAGGGGACCGGCGCGAGGAGCAGCTGCGTGCCGGCGATGATCTGGAACATGTCCACGCGCCCGATGCGGGCGATCGTGACGGCGGAGAAGATCGACGGCCGCGGGTTGATCACCGGACCCACGCAGATGCTGGCGCGGATGATGACGACACGGATGCCGGGGGAGGTGCGATCGAAGGCGACGGCTTCCAGCGTATCGGGGTTGGCATCGAGATCCACGAACTTGAGATCGTGGGTGCCGAGCCCGAGCGGGGCGAGATCGATGCTGCCCTGCGCGGAGGAGGCGAGTACGGTGAGGCCGAGGAACAGCGGGAGCAACAGGGCGATGAGGGCGAAACGGCGGAGGTGGGTGAGTGTACGCATGATGTCAGACTCCTGGTTGTGGTGGAACGGGTGGACGATGATACATCAGCCGCGGGCGACAACCCGCAGGGGGATGGCGGTGGAGGACTTCCGACGCCGCCGCTTTGGCTTGGGACGGACGGCTTCGATGAGCGGCGCCCACGGGCCCACGATCTGCTGCCCGCTCTGCTGCTTGGCCTTGAGCTCCTCGCGTTGTCTGGCCGCGGATGCCAGGAGGGCCGCGCGCCGGCGTTGGGTATCGAGTTGAATCTCCTCGTCGGTCACGATGGGTTGCGTCCTTTCTGGAACTGCCGTACCTGGTGGCAGGTGAGGTTGGTGGCGCGTTCGTAAGGGGCCAGGGTCTGCAGCAGCTGTTGCGCCAGCGTCTGTAGCATGGCCGGGTGGATGTAGAGCACGTTGCCGATCAGCAGCGTGTTCCGGCGTGGCACCTCGGGGCCGGGGATTGTGTAGGACGCCACCCACGGGCGCCAATCGACGGCGAGCAGGGGGAAGCGGCAGATGACGCGGGGGACGAGCCGCTCGCGCCATGAGCGGTGGACGGTGACGGGCGGGCCGTCCTCGGTTAGATACAGGGACGTGCGGATCTCGAGGCCGTTCATCAGGGGCATCGCTACTGTCCCTCCCGTGCGGCCAACCTGGCTCGCTCTCGAAAGTTCGCCGCGTATTGCTGGTGGAGAGGCCGAAGCGACGGGATGACAGACGACTCTGCCATACCTTCATGCCATGCGGCTGCTGCCGCCCACGTCTCGGCGCGGGCCGCACGCACGGCGGCGGCAACGTCTTCCACTACGCCGAGGTGCGGTCCTTCGCCCGAACGACCGGTAGCCGCTTCGTGCATGAGCGCAATGGTTCGGCACGCGCCGTCGTAGTTACTCTGCGCCGCATCCCGCTCCTGCCGGGCCGTCTCCAGGTCACGCGCCAGCGCGGTGAGCGCGGCGGCGACGTCCTCGTAGCGCACCCATTCGCCAGACTTCGCCCGTTGCATCTTCTCGTAGGCTGTTCCGGCGTCGATGTTCACGCCCCATTTATAGCGTTCGAGCGCCTGTGTCTCTTCGGTCATCGGGTCGCCTTTCGGTGAACGTAGCAGGCGTTGACTTCGTTCCTGAGCGGCGTGGTGTAGGACTTCCTCCCGCTGGAGCGCCTCGTTCCGCTCCTGCCGGGCCGCTGCGAGGTCCGCTTCGGCCCGCTCCGCACGGGTCAGCGTCTCCTCGTGCATGGCTTCTAGCCCGGCGATACGCTCGGCAGTGCCTGCCGGGCACGCAAGCGGTTGCTGGCAGTCGGGGCAGGCCCGGGCCGCTGCGAGGTCACGTGAGAGCGTGGTGAGCGCGGCGAGCAGGTCGGCAAACAAGAATTGCGCGTCAGCACGAATCGCGCCGAGCGCCTTGCGCCGGTCCACGAGCGCCTGTGTCTCCTCGGTCATGGCTGGGCCTCCTGTCGCCGCCGCCAGATGACGACGCCGTTGCGCTCGATGGACAACAGCTCACACACTTCGTCGCCGCCGTGCGGCCATGCCTGAGGCACCCCTACGCGATGACGGCGCTCCGGCGTGTCGAACACTTCGCCTGTCTGCCGATGGCGCCACCCAATACGGTCCCCGACCTGAATCTCGGGCATCGCGTCAGGCGCGGGCGTCTCCCACCAGATCGATTTGCGGCACACGAAGCAGACGTCGCCATTCTGGGGCGGGGCGTTGCGCCGATAGCTGTGCTGCCCATCGGGACACGCGGGCACATCCACAGGCGCGGGCGTCTCCGGCGCGGGGGCCGCGACCGGGGCAGGGGCGGCGAATATCACCGGCTTGAGCATCATCAACAACTCAATCAGCGCCTCGCGTGTCGTCACGAGGTTTTCCTCCTGAGACATCCAGCCGATTGCCGTATGCAGGGCTTCATCGTGGCGCACGTTCAGCTTCGCCACGAGGGCATCCGGGGGCGCGGGGCGGTCCCGCAGGGCGGCGATAGCCATGTCGATGGCCTCGCACAAACCCGGATAGCCCGACGACGGCTTGTTCAGTGTCAGATAGTTGATCGCCTGTTCAGGGGTCATCGCGTGGGCTCCGTGGGCGCGGGCGTCTCCGGCGCGGGGGCCGCGACCGGGGCAGGGGCGACCCTATCCCGCCACGCCTTGCAGAACCTGTCTACGTGGGCATAGAACGCATTGGGCGAACCGTGCCGAATCTCGTCGCACCGTTCCACGAAACCCGCCACGAGGTCATCCGGGGCCGCGGGGCGCTCAGCCAGCAACTTGTCGTATCTCGCCTCTGCGAACTGTGCCCGATACTTCCACCCGTTCACGGTACCATCGTTGGCGGCTCCACATTCAGGACAATGGAGTGTGCCGTCCTTGGCATCCGGGGGCGCGGGGCGGGACCGCAGGGCGGCGACCATCAAGTCACCCATCGCAATCGCTCGCCCGACGTCGTGATAATCAGGCGCGCCAGGGGAACTTTGTATCGCAGCCACCGCGTCGCCCCATTCCGCTGTGATTCGCTGAATCGCGTCTCGGGTCATCGCGTGGGCTCCGTGGGCGATTACTTGAATCTTGCCACCGCAGAATAGGCAGAACTTCGCATCGTTCAGCGTCACGTCTCCGTCGATGAACTGCCAGCCGTGCCCACACTCGGTCGCATAGTCGCCGCCATCGTCAAGCCATTGACAGACGCCCATCGGCGGCGAGAATGGCGCGGGCATCGCGTCAGGCGCGGTCGTCTCCGGCGCGGGGGCCGCGACCGGGGCAGGGGCGGCGGGGGCGGCAGCCGTGGCGCGGATCGCCTCGATACGCATGGCGTCCTCAACCAGCAATTTCGCCTCCTTCAGCGGTAGCTCGAAGTCATGCCGGAGCAGCTTGATCGCATCGATCAGCTTGCCCGCACGAGCCAACATCATCACGTCATCCGGGACGCGATGCTTGCGTTCGAGGTCATCCGGGGGCGCGACCGGGGCAGCGAGCTTTTGATACCGTTCGACCAGAATACGAATCCCGACAGCGTGCAGTGGATCACCCCGGAGCGCGCAGAAGTTGGCAGCGTCGAGCGCCACGTTGATGCACTGATGCCCGCCCAGTTGCGGGTCATCCGGGGGCGCGGGGCGGGACCGCAGGGCGGCGAGCGTGTTGATGTAGCCGCGAATGATGGCGGCGTTGTGAGATGCCTCAACGTCCAACCTGTCACGCAGGATGGCAATGGCGTATCCGAGTGCCTGTGTCTCGTCTCGGGTCATCGCGTGGGCTCCGTGGGCGCTATCTGCCGAATCGCCTCGCGCACGTAATCGAGCGCCGCATCCATGTTGTCTGCGTCACATGCCCGCTCGGCACATTTCAGCACGAGGCGCAGCGCCACCTCCCGCCGCAGGGCGTCGGCCCCGGCGAGGCAGGCGGCATGGGTTGGCGTGCCTTCCTTGAAGTACGTAGCCAGTTGCGTCAGCGTCGTCTCGTGGTCGCTCATCGTGGCACCCATACCTTTCGGACGTTCTCAATCGGCACAGCCTGCGAACAGAACGGAAAAGTGCAGGACGGCGCATGCGGGGCATAGTAGACACGCGAGTCTTGTGCCTCCAACTCAGCGTGCGCATCTTTCGGCTTGCGGCCGATCCAGCCCACCACGAATATTTCCCGTCCCCCCATTCCGAAAGACGCTTCCACGATGTCGCCTTTTTGCGGCGGTTTGATCGTCGCCATCTATTTCTCCCCCTCGCAGCGCGCCAGCAGGGCGGCAGCGTAACTTTTCACTATCTCCCTGCTGGCACCCGTTTCGCTTGAATGCATCGGCCCCAGGAACACGCGCCACAGGGCAATCGCCTCACGGCCCGCGTCGATGGCGGCCACGTCAGGCGGCGAACAGTAGGTCGTCACGCGATCATCTGGCTGTCGCTGCAACCCCTTCACAATGTGATCATGCAGCTGCCGCAGCCGCCGCTCTACCGCTGTCTCGTTCATTCCTTCACCAGCCGCGTGAGCGCCGCCAGGAACCGCGCCGGCAGCACCCGCACAATCGTCCAGGTCCCGCCAGGCACGTACACGTATCGCTGCAACCCGTAGTCGTAGACCTCGAGCTTGAGGCGGAAGGGCAGGTTGACTCTGCCCGTAGCTTCGGCGGCGTCGATGCGTGCCTGCATGTGCGGCACAGCCGGATGGATAGGCTCAGGCATAGGCGCCTACTCTCTCACTGTTCACACCCTCGCTGCAACCACAAGATGCAGCCCTTCCCACCACACCACCACCACAAATAGAGTACGGGAATTTTCTGCGCATCTGGTGCTTGACTCTGCCACGTCTTTCGCCATACTTGGGGGCGGCCTGCCCCCTACCACACCCACCGACACCCCACCGTCCGCTCGTCTGTTCCCGTCCCCGCATCCCGCATCGCAGGCTTGGTTTCCGTACTCGTTTGAGGTGCTGATCTATGTCTGGTGCGGCGTCCTTCACTCACGATCTGCTTCCGCCGGTGATCCTGCGCCACTCGGTGAACCTGCTCGCCGGCGCCCCGGGCACGGGGAAGACCACGTTCCTCGCCAGCTTCGTGAAGCAGATCCAGCTGCAGCAGCCGATCTTCACGCTCGCCCCGTCGCCCACCCCCGTCTACCAGGCGTACATCGCCGCCGATCGCAGCTGGGACGACTCGACACGCAAGTGGTTCGACATTGCCGAGGTCGAACTGCCGCACTACAGCCTGCAGGACGATCGCAGCTTCAAGAAGAGCCGGCTGCGGCGCAAACAGGACCGGATCGCGATCTTCGAAGAGTGCGTGCACCGCCTGTCGCCGAGCGGCGACGGCAAGTTTCCCAACCCCACGATCATCTACGTGGATCCCCTCGCCCTCTTCCTCGGCGGCAACCTGCTCGACTACGACACCTGCCTGGTGGCGTGCAGCGAACTCCGGGAGATCTGTATCGACCGCGGGATCGCCATCATCGGCACGGCGCACGCGAGCAAGCAGAAGAACGACAAGAACGAGCGGTACCTGCGCCTGCAGGATCGCATCCTCGGTAGCGCGGCGCTCTTCGGCTACACCGACACGCAGTTGTATCTGGCGAGTCCTGAGGAGACGGGCAACGCGAACGGGGTGTACACCTTCCTGTGGGCGCCGCACCATGCCAAGGCGGCGATGTTCCCGCTGGTGCGTGCGGAGAACGGGCTCTTCCAGCCGGCGGACGGTGTGACACTCGAGGATGGCGAGGACGCGCCAACGCCGCAGGTGGTACCCCCCGATGCCGAGTGGATGCTCACCTTCCTCGCCACCCCGCGGCCCTTCGCGGACATCGTGGCGGAGGCGGAGCAGGAGGGGATGAAGCGGGCGACCCTGAGCCGGCGCCTGCAGCTGCTGCGTGAACTCGGCAAGGTGCGCGTGGTGACGCGCGGGACCTACCAGGTGTCGGAGCCCAGCTGATGCCGGAGACGCGCACCTGCGACCGCTGCGGCCGCCTCAAGGCGTGGTTCTACCGGAACGGGGCGAACCCGCAGCTGCGCTGCCCGGTCTGCGCGCATCCTGTCCCCTCCGATGCGGCGCTGCAGCCGCTGCGGGACGCGGTGGCCGTCATCGAGCGGTTGCTTTCCCAGGCCTGATCCCCCTCCCCCCGATCCAGTTTTCCACAGCTTTTCCACAGGATGAGGCGGCTCGTCCGCATTTGCGACCACTTAGGTCGTCTTTGCAGGGCGGGGCGAAACCACAACGGGTGGTGTACCGCATACTGTTCCTAGCGGAAAAAATGTGCCGGGCAGGTGTGGTGAGACGATGAGACGAAGGGCCTGGGAGACGCTAACTACTAGGTACACTTAGGTTTAATTAAATACCCCTTCGTCTCAAATCGTCTCATCGTCTCAAATTAGGGTGTACGACCGCAGTCTCATCGTCTCAAATCGTCTCACGGGCGAAGATCAGTAGCTAAGTCGAGCAGGTACAGCAGGATAGAGGGCGAAAGTGCATCGTCTCATCCCCCCTACGCGCGCGAGGGTATTCAAGGCGGGGCCAGACTAAGCGAGTACGGAAGGGTGGTTTCGCCTGGGGGTGGGGTTCCTGGGCTGCTGTCTGGCTGTTGTCTGGCTGTTCGTACGCAGGTCGGCCGGCTGCAACAACTCGGTTACAGCCGGCCGGCGAGGTGGTGTGCTAGGGGGCCTGGGCGCCGCTAGGGGCTGCTGGGGGCCGGTGCGGCGGTGGTGAGGCTGCCTCGGGCGGTGATGGCCTTGCAGGCGGCACCGTAGCCGCTGGCGAGGATGATCGCCACGAGGGCGGCGGTGAGCAGGCGGGCGAGGATCGGGGGCTTCCTCATGGCTGCCGTCCCTGCTTGCGGGCGTCTACTTCCCAGCCGAGTCGTATCCCGTTTGCCCATGCGATCAGGGCGAGCAGGGCGATCAGCTTAGGTTCCGGGATCCAGTAGTCGAACATGACGGCACCGATGCCGAGGATCGCACCGAGGTAGAACAGCAGTTCTCCGTAGGGGCGCATCGCCTTTACCGCCGTACTCGCTCTGGCTCGTGGCCGGCGGTCATGCCGTCGATCTCGTGTTCGGGGCAGGGGGCTTCACTGGTTGCGTCGATCCATGCGCCGGTGCTGTCCTCGTTGATCGGCTGCCCACAGTGGGCGCAGACGATGATCTCGATGCCGACGGCTGAGGCGAGCTTGGGGAGGATCTCGGCGAGTCGCTCGATGGCATCGGCGCCAGACTTGGCGGCGGTACGGGTGATGCTGTCGAACGCTTGGAACAGCAGATCGGGCGCGTCGGACGGGGGATCGAGGTAGGCGCGATCGCTCGGGTCCAGCGGCTCGATGCCGGCGACCGAGTACGCGGCGGTGAGGAGTCCTTCCAGCAGGGTGATCATCTCGGCGGGTGGGCCGGCGAGGTAGGCGGGGGCCATCTCTCCGCTGAGGCGCTTGGATCGGATTTCCACGTACAGCTCGCTGGTGGGCTCGACGGGCGGCGCTCCGGCACACTGCGGGCCGATGATGCCGTCCAGCTGCCACACGAGGGCGCTGTCCATCTTCGCGTGTCCGTTGCGGCCCTTGAAGCGGCAACCGGTGGGGGCGATCACGGTGGTGTAGTTCTCCCGGCGTCGTGCAGCGTCCTGGGCCTGGGCCTGTGCGCGCGTCTCGGTGGTGGGACGGAAGCGTACCAGCGGCTCGGGCTGCGCGGGCTGTGCGGTCTGCGGCGTGTCCTGTGTCTGGCTCATGGTGATCTATCTCCTGGGCTTCTTCTGGTACTTCGGGTTCGGTGCGTAGGTCTTGGGCGTACTCGCCGGATCGTGGTGTCCTCGCCAATCCGTACTCGTCATATCGGGCGGGTGCAAGGCGAGATCGAGATCGAGCGCATCTTCAGGATCCTGTCGTTCCTCCTCGCCGGTGAGGTTGCTCACATCCATCCGGCCGGTGGTCTTGAGTTCCTCCGGCAGCCAATAGCTGCCGCCGTCAGCGCGCAACTGCGGCAACTGCCGGGGGCCGGGGATCTGGTCGTCGGGCGGTGCCTGGGCGCCCTGGCCTCGAGGACAGGGCCATGCGAGCAGGCCGACGACGTACGTGCGGCCGCACTCGCGGCAGGTCCAGCGTGCGGTGCGTGGGTCGTAGATCGCCGGGGCGGTGCTGCCGTGTTGGTTGGCCGCACGTACCGCCGACACCGCGCCACAGTGCGGGCATTCGGCGGTGAATGCCTGGACGCGGGCGAAGAACCGATCCGCGTAGGTGCGGGGGTGGGGGATCTTCGCCATTATGCGAGTGGGTACGAGAGCAGCACGGCGCAGTGTTCCACGTACACCTCGAAGTCGTCGTCATCGTCGTACGCGTCGCCGGTTTCCGCTTCCCACTCGGCGATGCGCGCGGCCTGATGCGCGTCGGCGGCCTCCTTGGTGGTGTAGGTGCCGATGATCACAGCGGGAAACTCGCTGTCCGGTTCCACTTCGATCACGTTGTAGACGGCGGTGATCTGGCGTCCTGTCGGGGCGGCGGTGATCCGAATACCGACGGTGCCGATCCAGCGGAAGTAGTACTCCGCTGCCCTGGGGGCGCTGTGCCATGTGGGCTCGAATCCGCCGGCCGCGATCCAGCTGCGCAGGGCCTTGCGCAGTTCGATCAACCGGGCGCTCTGCTCCTTCGTGCGCTCGGCAAAGGGGATGGTGATGATCCGCTGCTGTTCCTGCAGGTTGGCGTTGGGGTCCATGTGGTTACTCCTCTCCCGTCTCGGTGTGTGTGCCAGTGACCCGGCTTACCGGCACGGGCCGGTTCAGTACGGTGATGTGCTCGTGCGTCTCGTAGAGCCGGCGCATGGCATCCTGCGGCGTGGCGGCGTCTACGGTGTGGGTGATGCGGTACGTGGTGCCGATGGCACCGCGTATGCGGCCGAGGAACGTGACGACGTACGGGATCCTGGGCAGGGGCACGGTAACAGCGGCCTTGAGGGCCTCACCTCGCCTGGTGCGGCGTCCATCGATCACGCTGTCGTGCGTCGTAGGGCCGATCTGCTGCCAGTACTCGTGTGCGGTCTGCAGGTCGCGCAGTAGCTGAATGGCAGCGGCGGGCGTGATGCGACCGTCGGCGTCGGTCTGGTAGTGGGGCATGGGGTTACTCCTGTTCCTGCTGCTGCAGCTGCTGCCGCTGTGTCGCGCGTACCTGCTCGCGCACGCGATCCACATCCAGCGCATACAACCGTTCGGCTTCCTTCTTCGCGCGGCGGAGGGTGTCGTACTGCCCCTGATAGCTCGCGTTGCCAGCGTCGTCGATGCGATAAATGATGTACACCCTCGGCGTCTTGCTGTGCAGGCTGATGCGGTACCTTCCGCTGTGGTGCAGCGTGTGTGCCTTGCTCTGGCTCGCGGTGCGTGGTTGCCATGTCGGCGGTGCGGCCGGCGGCGGTGAGGCAATGCCGATCCCCTGGCAACAGGAACAGAGTACGGTGGTACCTCGTTCCTGGCGGATCTCGGCGATGAGCTCGCGCACGACATCCAGCAAGTACTTCCCATCGTCGCTCGTCTCAAGTCCGCTCGTACTCTGCATGAAGTGCTCACCGCTCGGCGTGTACCATGCGCCGCTGAGGCTGATGTACTGCCACTCGCTGCGGCACCACTGCTGCAGGTACTGGAAGTCAGCAAACACGGCTGCCTGGACCTGTTCCGGCGTCTCGGCGCTGTTCCACCTTTCCCGCCGTGCTGTGTCGGTGGCCTCGCCGGCGTCGTAGTAGCGGACGGACTGTCCGTCTTTGGCGAGGATCCACTCGCCGGGCCTGGGGCTGCGCGTGGTCCAGTCGCTGACCGGGCCGTGGCCGTCGCTGTTCTCCCACGGGGGGCCGCTGTCGAGATCGAAGTCGGCGCGGAAGGCGTACACCTGCCGGTCGGCGGGGTCGAAGATGTACACCCTGTGCCGGCTCGGGCCTCCGCTCATGGTGGCGAGCAGATCGAACGGCTCGAGTTCTTCCAGCGGGATCGGGTGGGCGGCGCTGCTGCCGCGTGCGTGCTGTGTGGTGCTCATGGGCGGGCTCCTTTGGGGGCTGCTGCGGTGTCTGTGTGTTTACTCGTCGTCGGCGTCGGGGTCGCCGGCTGCCGGCCGGAAGGGCAGTACCTTGTTCAGCAGGTGCTGCTTGGCCGCTTCGTACCCGTCCACGTCCCGCGGATCGTGGCTGTGCAGGTGATCCATTGCGTGTGACAGGCGGGCCTTACCCTGCTCGCGGTAGAACCGTTCCAGCGTCTGCCCGACGAGGGCCATGACGCGCGGCGCGGTGTCGTTGTACGGCGCGGTGGCTTCGGCCTGGTGCATGTAGTCGTGCAGCAGGTCCACGATGATCCGCTCGTGCGCCACCCACCACGGGCCGGCGTGTGTGTGCGTGGTGGCGCTTGCCTGCATGATCCGGCGTACGTGATTCCTGCGCCGCTGCTCGTCCGGGTAGTTCCTGCGTCCGTACTTCCTGGCGGTGGTGCTCATGGCGTCTCTGCTCCTTGGTGCCCTGGGCGTTGTGGGGCGTACCGTACTCGTACTAAGGGATGTCGCTCTCGCGCACGATGAGGCGCTGCTTGCCGTAGCGGATCCAGCAGGTTCCGCTGTTGCTGTAGACCGTGCAGTAGATCCGTCGCGGTCGGCCGAGCTTTCCGTTCTTCTCGGTGAAGGCGATCATGCGGCTCGTGGGGATGGCGGCGCCGTAGCCGGTGGCGGTGTAGCTCAATCCCTTCTGCTGCCAAGACAGCTGCCTGATCTCCTGCGCCGCAATCGGGCCGAGTACATCGGTGGCGTACCTGAGATCGGGATTGGTGCGGATCTGGTGCTCCTCCACCTTGAATCCCGCATCCCAATCCCCCTCCTCCTCCTCCTCGCCAACGATCTGCAATCCAGCAGTACGGGCGAGATCTTCTTCTTCCGAGCGCGCATTCTCGGCGAGCGCGCGCGTGGCGTAGACGCCCACGATAGACGTGTCGGTAAAACCGTGTTCGCTTTGGTCCTCGCGGATTAGCACGTAGCAGATCATCGGGGTGGCTCCTGAATCGAGTACGGGGGCGGCACGGTCGGCGGGTCTGCCGGCCGTGCCTGTCGGGTTCAGCGGAACAGCTGCGGCGCTGACTCGCGGAGTGCGTGGTACCTGGGCGGCGCGTCGGTGGTCGGGCAACCGATGATCACGTGGTCGAGTACGGTAATTCCGAGGATTGCGCCGGCCTCGACCATGCGGCGCGTGAGGTGTACATCGTCCGTACTCGGTTGCGGATCTCCGCTCGGGTGCGTGTGTGCGAGGGCGACCGATACCGCGTGGCTGAGTAGCGCGAACCTGAACACTTCGGCGGGGTGTACGAGTGCGGCGTCGGCCGTGCCGATGCTGGTGACGTAGTAACCGAGGGCCTCATGTCGTGTGTTCAGCGCGATCACGGCGAAGTGCTCGCGCGGGTCGTCAAGGGGGAGGATCTCGCGGGCGTACTCGTAGGCCGCTGCCGGCGTGTTGACCTTCCGGGGCAGGGGCTCGGCGGCGCGTCGGCGCTGCCATGTGACGCGGGCTTCGCGTACGTAATGGGTCAGGGTGCGCATGGTGCGTAGCCTCCTAGAATGCGAGGTCTTCGGCCTGTGTCACGTACCGGCTCGCTGCGGGCCTGTAGGCGGTCGGCGTGGTGCGGGGCGGGGTCAGGGCGTGTCCGTCGTTCGGCGGCGTCGTGGGCGGCGGCGTGGGCGTCGGTACGCGACTCCCGCCGATACCTGGGGGCGGCTGCTGCGGCTGCTGCGGCTGCGCCAGCTGCTGCGCGAAGTGCTCGCGGGCCTCGGCGTCGATGGCGGCGCGGATCGTCTGCGTCTGCGCGATGGTGCGGCGGACGTGGGCGAGGATATCCACGGCGCGTGGCTCGATGTCGCGGGCGGTCACGGTGCGATAGGCGGCGCGGTCTGCCTCGTAGAGCTGATCATCGGTGAATCCGGCGAGCACCGGCCCGATGGGCGCGGGCGTGGGGTCGGCGAGGATACGCGCCAGAATGCGCGCGCCGTACTGCCGGCGATCTTCGTCTGGCTGCTGCGGGTCGGCGGTGGGGAACGGCTGCGGCATCATGGGCGTATCCTCGGCGGTTGGGCGGGCGGTGGGGCGGCGTACCTGGGCGCTAGAACGGCAGGTCGTCCGCGTCGGGGATCGGCGTCGTGGGCTTCGGCTGGTAGCTCGGGGCGGCGGCCTGCATCTGGGCGAGGGTCTGGTACTGCGTCGGGTCGTACTCGCCGGGGGTGTTGGTGGGGTTCTCGGCCTCGGCCTCGTGCTTGGCATAGGCGCTGAGCACGAGATCGCGGATCTGGTCTTGTGCTTTGGTGTCCACGGTGGGGCGGAGCAGTGCATAGCTGCGGCGTTCACCGTTCACGGAGTACTGCCGGCTCGGGAAGGTGACGTTACGGCCGCTGCCGTTGCGGCGTTCCCAAACGGCGAAGCCGAGAAGTTTCAGGCCGGCGAACGGGCCGTCGGTGAAGTGCAGTTCAGCGTCGGCGAGTTTCCCGACGGGGGATCCCTTGTCGTTGGGCGTGATGCGGATCGTCATGGTCTGTGTCTCCTCTGTGCCTTGGGTACCTGGGCGGGGCGGGTATCGCTCCATCGGTACCACGGGCGGCTCGGGGGCTGGCCGTCCGTGGCACCTGTGCAACGATCTCGCCGGCTAGGCGGCGACCAGCCTCGCGCCGCGCTGCAGGATGGTGGCGGCCATCTGGTCGAGGGCGAAACGCTCATCCTCGTGCTGCGTCTGCTGCGCCGTCCATGTGATGCCCTGCACGATGCCCCAAAAACTACGCGGGGCGGCGGTGGTGCGGCTCTCCTGCATCTCGGTGGCGTCGTAGGCGGCGGCGGCGTCCGTCTCGGTCATGCCGATCTTTCGCAACTCGTCGATCACGCCTTCGCGGGTGGTGGCGATCTCGCGGTCGATGAGCAAGCGGATCATCTGCTGATCCTGCTCGGCGCTGCGGGTGCTGACGCGGTAGGCGAGATCCGCGATGGCGCGCACGGCGTCCCGGTGGGCGTTGGCGCCTACGTGGCGGCGCTTGTAGCTCTTGACGGTCTGTGCGTTCCAGATGATGTGATTCCCGCAGATCACGCGGTAGAGGATCTCCTCGATGGTGATGCTGCTGGCGCCGACTTCGGAGTTGCGCACGATGATGGCGCGGTACATCGCGGATCCGTCGTTGCCGTTGCTGTCGGTGCCTCGCGTGCCTCCGAGGGTGGCGGCGCGGGCGCTCGGGTCGGTGACGAGGGATCCACCGTTGGCGAGGATGAGGAAGCTATCCCGGTCGCTGGCGTACGCGCCGGCCTTGCCGGTCCCGTGCTTGTCGAGGTCGGGCCAGACGGGCGGCAAGTCGAATCCGGCGCGGTGGGTCGCGTCGATCACGTCCGTGTAGAGGTCGGCGTCCCACACGCGGCCGTAGGTGGTGCTCGTCACGGCGCGGATGATGGGGATCGACGGGATCGGGCCGGCCTCGGGGGATTCGAGGGACGCGGCGAGCGTCGGCGGCTGCTTGGCGAGGATCACGAGGTCGGTACCGTGGGGAAGTCTGCTCTTGCCGTAGTTCAGGGCGGCGGCGGTGATGTCGGCGGGGAGGGTGCGCAAGTACCCTGCCGGCGCGGAGACGGTGCGGGCCATCTGGGAGAAACTCCAGTGCGTGAAGCGTGCCGATCCGCGTTCGGTCGTGAGTACCACGCTGCCGTCACTGGCGGGGTTGGCGGTGATGTCGCGGGCGCTGATGGTGCGCTCGCGGCTGCGCTGCTTCTGGTCGCGGAGTGCGGCGAGGAAAGCGTACTTGTCTCCGTAGCTCTCATCGGCGGGGCGGGTGGCGAACTGGTTAGCGGCGTCGTAGCGGTTGCTCATGGTGTCGGTGTCCTTTGGTCTGCGGTCTGGTGGTTGTGGTGCGTGGGCGGTTCAGGCGATGCGAGCGAGTACGGCAAGGGCGGCAATCCCGGCCACGAGGAGCGCCAGCGTGGCGGCGTGGCTCGGGGGCGCGGTGTCGGGGTGCAGCTGGATCCGCATGGTGGCTACTCCGTGCCTTCCGGCTGCTGCGTGAGGATCCGGCGCCACGCGCCAGTGCTGAGCGCGTCTCGACGGGCGAGGATGATCGGCGCTCCGGGGGCGAGGGCGTAAACGAGTCCGTTGCCGGTGGCGATCTGGCGCGTGCGGGTGTTGAGGTAGACCGTCTGCCGGGTCAGTAGCACGGCCGGGCGGCTGCCGCTGGCGTGTTGCAGCGTGGCGCTGATGATGGCTTCCTCGGGGCGCACGGGGGCGGGCAGGGTCGGTGCCTGGTACTTGCTGCCGGCGGGCTGCGGGCCGGCCTGCGGGGCGAGGGCGGCGCGGGCGATCACTGCTGGCCTCCGTCGAGGGCGGCGCGGACGATGGTGAGGGCTTCGGGTAGCTGGCCGAGGGTGTCGGCGGCGGTCTGCATGGCGGCGCTGGCGGCGTCGAGGGCGTCGTACCACTCCAGATCGGTGCCCCACTGCAGGTTACGGTCTGCCACTCCTCCCTCGATGGCGAGCGCGGCGTGCGTGATCGCTTCCATGAGGGATCCGAAGTCGCCGGCTGCTTCTCTGAGCCGTTCCTGTGCTGCGGTGTCGGCGTTGGGGTCGGCGGGGTGCGCAAGGTTCCACGCGAGGGCGGCGGCAGTGATGGCGACCGATTCCACGGTGAAGGGCTGCCGGGGCGATACCTGGGGGACGGCTGCCGGCGCGGGCTGCGCTGCCGGCGCTGCCTCGGTCACGGTGGGGATGGCGAGTACCGGCACGGGCGGTGCTCCGGGGGCGAGGGTGATGTACCCGGTGATCCGGTAGTGGGCGGGCGGGCGTGGCATGGTCGGATCTCCTGCGTACGGCTGCGTACCGTACTCGGCTGCGGTGGGTGCGGTTCTCTGCTGGTACTGAGGCGAGTACGGTACGGCCGGCGCAGTAGTACAGGCGCAACGGGGCGAGGTGTGGGCGGCGCTTTGCCCCGGCGCCGCTGTCGTCTGTCGTGCAGTGCGTACGTACATGGAGTACCTAGGATCTACGATCACGGGGTAACTGTCAACAGGCATACCGTGCTAGGCGTTCGGGCGCTCGGCGCGTGTACCGTACGATCTCGCTTGACTGCGTACCGTGTACCGTACTCGGCTCTCGCTAGTCCGCCTGGGTACGTACGTACTCGCTCATGCCCTGCCGGCATGGGTACGTGCTCGATTGTGCGCCCCGGTCATTGTCCGCGAGGCAGGCCCTGGGGAGGGCGGGAGGGCGCTTAGGACTCACCCCTACTTTTTCTGCAAATTTTTGAAATTCTGGGTGTACGTACGTACCGTACTCGTTTGCTCACTTCGTCTCACTGAGACGATTTGAGACGATGAGATCAGCGTACCTAGGTACCGTACTCGCCCCGTACTCGCCCCCGGTTGCACGGAATCTGCGCCCAGTACCGTACTCGCCCCCTTGCGCTGCGTACCGTACTCGCCCCATACTCCTGCCCATGCCCGCCCTCCGGGATCTCCTGTCCGCGCTCCTCGGCCCCGCCGACGTGGAACGACTGGTGGACGCCCAGGTACGCCAGGCGGCGGCTCTCGAGCGCCTCGTACAGCTCGGCGAAATCGCCCTCGGCATCGACGCGAGTACGGTACAGGCCGCCGCCGCTGCAGCCGCCGTACCTCCTGGCGACATCGACGTGGCCGAGTACAAGCCGGCGGAGCTCCAGGCCCTCGAAGCCCTGATCACCGGCCTCGCCACCAACCTCGGGCGCATCCCGACCGACGAAGAGGTGGACGCGGAGATCCAGCGGCAGCAGGCCGCCGATGAAGCGGCGCAGCTGGAAGCGGATCACTTCGCCGCCCGTGGGGGCTACCATGGCTGATCGCTCGCTGACGAGTACGGTACGTCCCCCGCTGGCCCCGCTCGCGGCTGCCGCGGTGAAGCAACTCGCCACCCTCGAAGCCGATCTCGGCGGACGCGACGTACTCATCGGCACGCTCGCCCTCGCCCCGCTCAACAAGGACGGCAAGTACTTCCTCAACCTGCTGTCCGACCCGGAACGGGCAGGATCCTCGCTCCTCGCCCTGATCCAGGAGAGCAAACTCCGCCCGGGGCAGGTGATCAGCTGGGTCGAAGCGGGCCTGACCTCCGGCAGTCAACTCCGCGCGCGCGTCCACATCGCCGCGCGTACCCCGGCGGTCGTCGCCGATGTGATGAAACTCGGCGCGCCGTACGAGGATCCCTGTCAGAAATGCCAAGGCACCGGGTCTATCACCGCCGATCCGACCGAGACGACCCCCAACCCCTCCCCAGGCCCCTGCTCGGTGTGCCTCGGTACCGGCGCGTTGCAGTACCCGGCTGACGCCGACGCGCGCAAACTGGCCCTGGATCTCTCCGGGATGCTCCCGAAGAACGGCGGGATCTCGATCACGAACACGAACAACCAGCTGGCGGTCGTTGCCGGCGGCACGGGCGACCTGGATCTCTTTCAGGAAGCCATGGATCGTATCCTGTACGGGGCGGGTGGCGCACCAACCCCCGCGGCCGGGCCCGATCTCGAGGCCGAAATCCTCCCCACACCCCCGGAGGCCTCCGCGTGACCCCGCGGGTGGTCGCCGCACCTCACCCCCAGGTGAGTACGGAGCCTGTTTGCATGGTGCAGCACCTCGAAATCCCCCTCCGGGGCTGGTTGGAACCCCTCGCAGGCGCCGGCGTGAGCCTCGTAGCCTTCTCGATGACCACGGAGGAGATGGCGGTGGCGATTTCCCTCGCTACGGCGGCCGTGCTCATCATCATCTGGCTCGTCCGCGTCGAAGCACAGGGGCGGGAGAACGCTAAAGCGCTCGCACGGCTGGAAAACCGGCTCGACGCCCTCATACAGCACCTCGGGGGGCTGCCGGGATGACGGAGGAGGCGATCCTCGCCGACATTCTGCGGCGTGAGGGCGGATTTCGGCACGTACCAGGCGATCGGGGCGGCGCTACCAACTTCGGCATCACAGCGAGTACGCTCGGCGCCTGGCGGAAGCTCGGCCGGCCGGCCACGCCAGAGGAAGTACGCGCCCTGACGCCTGCGGAGGCCTCCGACATCTACCGGAGCGAGTACATCGCAGGGTGGGATCGGGTGCCGTACGCCCCCCTCCGGGCACAACTGGTCGATTTCGGCGTCAATTCCGGGCCGCAGCGCGCCTCCCGGTGGCTCGAGCGCATCCTCGGCTTCCCTGCCACCGGCCAGTACCCGCCCTCCGACACCCTGATCCGCGTCCTGCAACAGCTGGACACGCGCCAGATCGGGCAGCGCCCGGCCCTGGCCCTCGTCAACGACGCCCTCGTGGCCGCCCGGAGCTACATGATCGACGCCACGGAGGATGCTGGGCAGCTGCCAGCCTCCGACGAAGAGGGTGTAGAATCGCGGGCGCTGAGCTTCTTCCTGGCAACCCCTAGCGCACGAGGGCCACAGACATGACCATCGACGACATCATCGGGCTGGCGCAGCGAGTCCACGACCGCGAGCGCATGAACTTCGGGAGCACGAGCACGCGCGACAGCCGCAACCGCGAGTGGGCGCGCATCGTCGGCCTGGTGTTTCACGGCAGTGTCGAGTACGGCGTCGTAGCTGACCCCCGCTGGCACATCAAGGACGGCGGCAACGGACGGCCGCAGTCGGACGATGTGATCGTGCTCATGCCCAGCCGCGATTTCTGGGACTGCATCCCGGGGGCGGGCGCTGACGGGTACAGCTTCCAGGCCAACTTCGACGGGAAGCTGCCGCCGGAGCAGAACGTCTACCCGCCGCCGGTCCCGAAGGAAGGCGCCGTTACCGCGCCGCCGATCACGCCGCTCTGGCAGACGGTCCACACCGATCTGCTCACCCAGCTGCAGCGGAAGTTCGACCCCAAGTCGCAGCTGGCCGACCGCGATTACGTGCGCCTCTGCGCGGAGCAGTTCGTGTACTCCTTCCCCGGCGAGGGCTGGGGCATGAAGGCGGCGGATCCGTCCCGGCCGCCGTCGGATCACTCGATCGCGCGCCGCACCACGACTGGCCTCGTCAGCTTCCGCATCGTCCCCGACGTGCGGGTGCCGGTGCAGGACGACATCCGCGGGCAGCACTTCATCGACAACATCCCCGCGGTGAACCATCTCGGCATCGAGATCACGCCGCCGACCCCTGTGGATCCGCCGGTCGTCGTCGTTCCGCCGGCGGCGCCGGAACTCGGCGAGCTCGCCGCGGCCATCTCCACCCGCTTCTCCTCGGTCGATGCGGCCCTGGTGGCGGTGGAAGGCGTGCTGCAGCGTGCGACGCAACAGCTGCAGGGGATGGAGACGCAGGAGTACGGCATACGTGCGGCGCTCAGCTACCGGGGCGTCCTCACCGGCGACATCAAACCCAAGCCGCGGCAGCTGGCCCCCGACGGCCAGAACTGACCCTTCGGGGGCTGTCTCCCGATGTACTCCGCTGCGACCGCCGACGCGCGCCTGGCGCAGCTGATCGCCTCCCCCCTCGGGGCGGCCTTCATCGCGACGTTCGGGCGCGCGCCGGCGCCGATCCCGGTCGATGAGGCGCAGCACTGGACGCGCGTACTGGCGCCGATCTGGGACGCGAAAAAGCAGCAGCGCACCCGCCCGCTCACGCAGGAAGAGCAGGCGGTCGTGCAGAACGAGCGCATCCTCACGAAGGTGAATTACCGCTACTTCGCCGAGCGGTACAGCTACATCATTCACCCGGCCAAGGGGCTCACGCCGATCTTCCCGCTGTTCATGTCGCAGCAGCTGATCCTTGACCAGATCGGCAGGGTTGAAGAGGAGCGCCAGCGCACGCAGCACCCCGACGGCCTGCTCTTCAACATCCTCAAGGGCCGGCAGCTGGGGGCGAGTACGCTCTGCCAGTCGATCCTGGCCCACCGCATCACCACACAGACCTTCACGAAGGGGCTGATCGCCTCCGACGTGCCGCAGAACTCCGGCAGCGCCGGCCTGTTCGGGATGCTCGAGTTGACCGTCGCGCACATCCCCTGGTGGCTCAAGCCGTCGGAGAAGTACCACACCAAGGATCAGCACATCGTCTTCAGTACCTCCTCGTCGGTGATCGTCGAATCCGGCAAGTCGATGAAGGGCGGCCTGCAGGACGAGGGCGGCAGCAAGGGGCAGATGGGGCGCAGCAAGACGTACTCGGTCGCCCACCTGTCCGAGATCTCGACCTGGGAGAACGCCGGGCAGATCGACGATGCGCTGATGCCGGCCATCCCGATGACGCCGCGCACCTTCATGGCGAAGGAGAGTACGGCCAAGGGGCGCCACAACTGGTGGCACAAGGAGTGGATGACGACGCAGGCGGGGAACGGCCGCAGCTTCAACATCTTCATTCCCTGGTACGCCGAGCGCAGCAAGTACTGGGCGCCCTGCCCGACGGGGTGGATCCCCCCGGATTCGGTGATCCAGTACGCCGCGCGCGTGGCCGAGCACGGCCCGAAGTGGATGGGCGGGAGCGAGTACCGGCTGAGCAAGGAACAGCTGTACTGGTACCATCTGCAGCGCCGCGCCGCTGAGGACAAGGGCACGCTCTACAAGTTCCTGGAAGAGTACCCGGCCGAGCCTGAGGAAGCGTTTCAGTACTCCGGCCGCAGCATCTTCACCCCGGCGCAGATCGACTACCTGCGGCAGCGGGCGCGGCCGGCGCGACTGGTGTATCGAGTACTCCCCTCCACGCTCATCGCCGACCTGCGGGATCACAAGCTGTCGCCGGCGGATCTGGAGATGGAGCTCGAGATCCCGGCCCACACCGCGGAGGTGGACTGATGGCGGCGCCTGGCCGCGGTCTGCCGGCGCTGCCTCGCAAGGTGGCGCGTGTCACCGATGACCTCGCCCTCATCCCGGCAGGCTACGGCTTCTATCCGCTGCAGGTGCAGGATCTGCGGCAGGGCGGGGCGCACGCTGACGGCTTGGGGCTGTTCGTGATGTACGAGCCGCCCCTGCGCGGGGCGAAGTACATCGTCTCCGCCGACATTGCCGACGGGTTGGGGCTCGATCGCACCTCGATCGACGTGATCCGCCTCGGTACGGTGGAGCGGCCGGTGGAACAGGTGGGGCACTACCTCTCCGACCGGATCAAGCCGCGCGAGGCGGCCTTCATCATCGACGCCCTCGGGCACATGTACGTGGACGATGAGGGGTACGAGGCGCTCGCCGGCATCGAGACGAACAACCACGGGCTGAGCACGCAGGACACCCTGCGCCTGCACCTCGGGTACCGGCACTTCTACATCTGGGAGAACCTGCAGGCCGGCCGCGGCCACGCCTCCCCGCGCGAGGGCTGGTACACCACCTCCCGTACTCGCCCTATCGTGCTCGACCACCTGTACGAGGCGCTGACCACCTACGACCCGCACACCGGCGAGCCGGATCTCATCATCAATTCGACGCACACCCTGGCCGAGTTGCACGATTTCCAGACCGACGGCCTCCTCGCCGATGCCGAAGCGGCTGCCGGTGCGCATGATGACTGCCTGATGTCGCTCGCCATCGGCCACTACATCGGCTGGCGCCTGGCCGGCGGAGAACGCGAGCCGCTCGCCGAGAAGCGGCGCCGCCTGCGGCAGATCAACGCCCGACGTGCCGCCCTCTCGGCGTATGATGCGCGCGGCGCGTCCTTCCAGACGCAGCCCTTCACCGTGGAGGAAATGACGGCCATGGAGGGCGGGCAGCGCGATCGGCTGGATCCCGATCTCGAAGAGGAACTCTACGACCTGCGAGGCACGGTGTATGACGAATTCTAAGAACCTCGGGATGCGGAAACGGGTCTTCGAAGGCAAGCCCTTCACCCCGCAGGTCGGTGTCATGTGCCTGATCGACGTGGACGGGGTGTTTCGCCCCTTCCTGCCCTGCTTCATCCTCTCCGACCAGGCGATTCGCGGCTGGGTATACATCGACCCCATGCACGACCAGAACTCCACCTTCCTGCGGCTCCGGGGCTTCCAGGCCGACGCCCGCCGACAGCCGTGTTACTGTGAAGTCGCGCACACCGCCCTCCGCCCCCTCGGCGGGGCGTAGTCAGCCGCGCGCACGGAGCCGATCATGCGAGTGACCCTTCCTGACGACCTGCACGAGACGCTGGTGAGTCAGCTGCGCGGCAACCAGACGCTCGACGCCGAGATCGAACGGCGCCTGCGCGCGACCGAGCACCTGGCCGGCGGCGAACACTTCCTGCTCCTGTCAGGCCGCCAGCTGGATCAGCTGACCGCCGCCCTTGGCCGCGGGATCAACCCCCGGAATTTCGAGGATCTGCTCGCCTACGTCCACCGCCGGGCGGCGATTACCTTCGGCGGGGTGGCGCTCGATTTCTCGATCGGCCAGATCGAGGAACTGCAGCGGCTCGCCGACCGGGAGAAGCAGCCCCTCGCCGGCTACATCCTGCGGGTCGCCAAGACGTTCACGAGTCAGTTCTTCCGCACGGTGCCGGCAAGGGAAGAATGGCCGCAACTGCTGCCGTCGGACAACCTGCCCGATCCGAACGATCTCGATGCCCTGTTGCGCGCCACGCAGGGAGTGCCTCCCAATGCCTGACGGCCTCTTCCAGATCCACCAGTGCCTGACCTGCAGCACCGCGCGCCGGCGGCCGCACAGTGCCGAGGATGCGCCGGTGTGCTGCGGACAGCCGATGAAGTGGCGGCGGACCATGACAATCAAGGATCCGCCCCCGCCGCGGTTCGGCCAGGCGCCGGGCATCGACTTCCGCAACACCAACCCGATCCACGTCCCCATCGGGGAGGGCGGGATGTACTTCGAGTCGCTGCACGCCGTGCGCGAGTTTGAAAAGCAGAGCGAGCAGCTGGCGGCGGAGGGGATCGGACAGCCGTACCGCATCCGCGGCTACTCGCAGGACCGCAGCAACATGGCGGTGAACACGTTCGGCGAGCCTGATGTGGCCGCGCCGGATCTCACACGCCTTGGCCGTGACGGCAAGCCGCGCGTGCGCATCACCTCGCATGAGGCGCCGACGCTCGAGGACGGGGCGGAGCTCGGTCCCGGCGCCGTCGAAGATCTTGCCTCAGCCCTTCCCATGGACCCTGGGGTCTAACCATGTCGTACTCGCCTGCCGGGTTCTACCAGTTCCCGACGCTCACCGATGCTGCCCTGCGGGGCGGCGACCCGCAATACAACGCCAAGCTGATCGGCTGGCTCGACGAGGCGATTGCGGAGGGCGACGGGTTCATCCAGCAGGATCCGAACTACGACAAGATGGCCGAGGGCATGGCGTACGTCACCGGCGATCACAAGCCGGGCGTGGACGGGGTGCGCGCCGCCGCCGACATCGAAGCCTTCACGCTGAATCTCTGCCGCCGCGCCGTGCAGGCGCATGTCAGTGCGCTCACCGACCTCAAGCCGACGTTCGGCTGGCGCAGCATGAATCCGAAGTACGGCCCGACGGCGGATCTGCTCAACAAGCTGACCATCGCCTGGTACCTGAACCAGATGGCCGATGTCACGTTCGGCGATGTGATGAAGATCGCCTGGGCGGGTGGTACGGCCGACATGATGATCGAGTGGGACGGCTCCTCGGGGGACGGCGGCGATCATCGCATCATCCCGAAGGATCCGCGGGACACCCTGCCGATCCGGCCCTCACGGTACGGCGGCGTGCAGGCGTGGCAGGGCGTGGTGTTCCGCGAGGTGCATTCGGTCAACGTGCTCCGCGACACCTACCCGGCCCATGCGCACCTGATCAAGAGCACGGCGGATGGGCTGCTCGCCTCGGTCAAGGGGCTCTTCGTGCGGCAGGCGCCCAAGCTGCAGACGCCGAGTGACCCGCTCGCGGGCCTGGGCGGCATGCCGCGGGGCGCCGGCCCCATCCGCGGCGGGGACGTCCTCTTCTACCGCTGCTACCTGAATGATCGCTCGCGCAACATCGGGCCGCGACCGGTGGTGGTAGGCGACCCGACCAAGCCGTACTCGTACATGGTGGAGCCGGGCGCACTCCTCTACCCACGGAAGCGCCTGATCCTGCGTACGGAGCACGTCATCATCTACGACGGCCCGGCGCCGTACTTCCACGGGAAGTACCCCTTCGTGCGCTTCACGCCGTGGAAGCTGCCGTGGTTCTTCTTCGGGCAGAGCGCCCTGGCCGATCTGCGTCCGGTGCAGGACGCGATCAACCGCCTCGGGCGCGGCGTGCTGCTCGGGCTGGAACAGTGGCTGAACCAGGGCACGGTGATCGACACCAATGTGGTCGGCGAGATGGCCGCGCGCCGCTACAACAGCCGGGCGCCGGGGCAGCAGATCAAGATCCGTGGGCAAGTGGTGGACCCGGAAAAGGCCTTCCGCAAGCTGGAAGGGCCGAATCCGCAGGTGCTGGCCCTTGCAGGTACCACCCTGCAGGAATTGGTGAACCGTTTCGAGTCCCTGGCCGGCACCGGCAACCTCGAGGCGCTCGCGCAGATGAAGCAGATGCCCGCCGAGAACACGATCGAGCGGTTCTACCAGGCGATGACGCCGCAGCTGCGGCTCGAGGGGCGCATGTTCGAAGCGTTCCTCCGCGATGCCAGCAGCCAGATCGCCTCCAACACGTTCCAGTTCATGACAAGCACGCGGCGGATCCACCTGCTCGGCGATGCCGGCGCGGCGCTGGAAGATTTCGACTACGACCCGGGCTCGCTGGTGCCGTCGCTCAAACCGACGACGCCGCAGATGGATCCGCTCACGGGGATGACGATGGACGTGCCGAACCCGGAGTACGATCCGATGTTCGACGCGAACAAGCCGCGGGACGAGCGCGCGCAGGCGATGAACAAGCTGATGGCGTTTGTGGTGGCGCCGAACTCGGTGCTCGCCTTCAACGCGCAGGAAGAGAAGATGCTCGACCTGCAGCTGGCGCGGATGGGCTACCTCGACATCTGGTCGCTGATGGAGCGGCTGGAACGCCCGAACATGGGCGAGCCGCCGCCGATCCCGCTGCCGCCGCGCCGGCCGCCGCAGAACGAGCAGGAACTGGCCGAAGGGCTGATGCTCGGGAAGTACATCATGGACCCGATGAGCGGACAGCTGGCCGAGATGCGGGTGCCGGCGACGATCACCGAACGGCTCATGGCCCAGCAGCAGCTGATGATCGGTATGACGGCCAACCCGGCGGGGCGCAAGGCGAGCGGCGGGGACAGCCCGAAGGTGGAAGAGAAGGACGGCGGGAGTCGGACCACGGTGACGGAGAGCGAGAAGTAGATGGCCGCCACCCCCCTCACCCTCGCCCCCGAGGACATCAGCACCTTCCCGGCGCTGCTCGAGACGGTGTACGCCCAACGCTACTCCGGGCAGCTGATCGTGGTCATGCACTTCCAGAACGGGGTGCCGCTGGCGACGGACGTGGCGACGCCGGAGCGGCTGCACTTCCGCAAACCGCGCACCAAGGGGACTCCGCCGGCGCCTGGTTCTTGACACCGTACTCGGTTTAAGTCACGCTGTCCGCACTCGGTGGCTTTCTGCTGCGTGGCCTGGGCGGGCCTATTCAGCGCGTGGCCGGCACTCCTCTCCAGGGGGGTGCCGGCCATTTTCATGTACGGCCCGCCCGCGACTCGCAGTGAGGTAACGACCATGGGACCGGCATCACTTCCACAGCAGGCAGGACGCTCCGGCCCCGCGTCGATCCTTGACGGCCCGCCGCCGCACCCCCAGATGCAGTCGCCGATGCCAGGCGGCATGGGCGGCGGAATGGCTGGCGTCCCTGCCGGCCGTGCGCTCCCCCAGGAAGCGGTCCTCGGCCTGCTGCAGACCGGCAGCACGATCGGCGACATGCTCGACACGATGGCGCAGATGGCGCCCGACATTGCAGCGGACCTCGCAGGATGCAAAGACCTCCTGCAGCGGTCGCTCGCCAAGCTGATGACAGCAGGAGGTGGCCTCACGCCCCCAGGTCCGATGTCCGGACCACTCCCCGGCGCCACGCCGGTGAGCCTCATGGGGTAGCGAGAGAGCCTCTGGCGCTCGTCGATCAGGGAAAGCAGCACGACCATGGCAGACCGCATCACCAAGGGCCGCGAGTTTTTCTCGCAGGTGGCCCAGCACCTCCCGGACGACCTTCGAGCGGGGTTTGAAACCTTCCTCGCCTCCGGCGACCAGAACGCGCAGAACGTCCTGGCGACGATCGGCGACGGCACGCTCCGGCAGGACGCCTTCTCGCGTGAGATGGACGGCCTGCGGCAGACCAAGACGGCCCTCGAGCAGTGGCGTGATCAGCTGCAGCAGTGGGCGGTGGATCAGGGGGCGACGACCCCGACCGACATGACGGCGGCGCCGCGCGCGACCCCGGCGGCCACGCCGGCAGCCTCGGGCGGCCTGACCCGCGAGCAGACCCTCGAGCTCTTCCAGGGCGAGATGGGTCGGCGCGAGGTGTACTTCGCCAAGTACGTCGCTGACGCGACGCTGCTTGCCACCCGACACTTCCAGCAGTTCGGCGAAGTGCTCGACATCAACTCAATCCTGGCCCACCCCAAGCTCGGCGAATTGCAGCTGGAAGGTGCGTACCGGGATCTGCACAAAGACAAGATCGCGGCGAAGTCCGCCGCGGAAGCCGACAAGGCGCGGGACGACCTCAAGCGGCAGGTCCGCGAGGAACTCCTGGCCGAACAGGGCACGAATTCCGCACTGCCGTACCCCATCGGGGACGGGTCATCGCCACTCGACCACCTGGGTAAGGATCCCGCGCAGTACACGCCGGAAGCGGCGGCTGCGCTGTATCGCCAGCTGGTCAGCACACGCTGATCCACCCCGGGCGGGCAGGCACGTTGCCGGCTCACTCGTTAGGAGATTCCGACCATGCCGCTCGCACCCCAGCTCGACGAACTCAACACCGTCACCCAGAAGCAGATCCTGCCGGGGGTGGCCGACAATTACTTCAAGTCGGGCCCTCTGATGGCGAAGCTCAAGAGCCGGTACACCCGGCGCTGGAACGGCCCGCAGATCCAGGAGAACTTCCTGTACGACGCGCCCAAGGGCGGCGCCTACGCGCGCGGCGGGAACTTCGGGCCGCAGATCCGCAAGCAGACCAAGACGGGCCTGCTCTTCTCAGCCCGCTACTACCAGATCTCGACGGTGGAGTACCTCGAGGACATCGAGGTGGAGCTCGCCGGTGAGATGGCGGCCTTCTCGGTGGTGCGCCAGGACCTGCGCGAGTCGGCGCTCGCCATGTCGGCCATCCTCGAAATTGCGGCCTACCGCCACGGCCAGAACCTCGGCGGCGCCAACGACCGCAGCCTCGAGATCAACGGCCTCGAAGAGGCGATGACCGACGGGTCGAACACCACCTGGTCGGGCAACACCTTCACCAGCTACGGCGGCCAGGTCCGCACGGGCGTCTCCGGGGCGCTGAACTCGCCGACCGGTTTCATCAGCAACCCGCTGCAGACGCAGATGAGCTACCGGCTCCTCACGCACAGCTACAACAGCTGCGTGCTGGGCAGCCAGTACCCGGACACGGCGATCACGACCAACCGCTGCATGGCGTTCATGTCGGAAACCTTCCTGCCGCATCAGCTGGTGGACACGAAGGATCCCGAGATCGCCTTCCCCGGCCTCAAGTTCCAGAACGCGACCATCATGCAGTCGCAGTACTGCCCCGGGCAGGACGGCGTGGACGACCCGAACCTCGGCAACTACAACGCCGCGGGCGAGACGTTCTGGTGGCTCAACTTCGGTCCCTCGGGCGACGACGCGCACATCCGCCTGTGGATCGCTGCCTCGCCCAAGTTCGCCTTCGGCTTCACCGGCTTCAAGGGCGCACAGGACAACAACACGCTGGTTGGACAGACGCTGTTCGCCGGCACGATGACCAACCGGATGCCGCGGCTCCACCGCGCGCTGCACGGCATCACCAACTAGGACGAGTACGGTGGGGGAGGGCGGGAATCTCCTGCCTTCTCCCCCTCGTTCGGCACGACCCCCGACTGTGGCCTGGGCCTGAGTCGGGTTTTCGGGCGGTGTGGCGCGGGCCTGACCGCCGCGGAGAGTGACCATGGCTGGCAACAACATCCGGTATCAGAACCCCTACATGCCCAACGGCGGCAAGCCGGAGGACACCAACATTCCGCTCGCCAGCTTCCGGTACCCCGGACAGCTGGGCACGCTGCACACCGCGCTCTACAAGGACGCGGATGGTGTCACGCGCAGCAAGACGTTCATGCTCGTCAAGACCAACGCGACTCTGGCGACGGCGCCGGAGAACGGGGGCGTGGCGTGGTGGTCCGACCAGGACAACTTCGAAGTGACGACCCTGGCGACCAGCCGTGGGCGCGTCGCCGGCGTCTTCCTGGCCGCGATCAGCGTCTCGAGCGTCTGCTTCATCCAGGTCGGCGGTCGGCACCCCGGCGTGCGCCTCATCGGCGCCCCGACGGCGGCGGCTTCGGCGGCGGGCCTCGTCGTGGTGCCCTCGGCGACGGCCGGCTCGGCGGACTGCCTGGCGGCCGGCACGGCGGCCATCTACCCGCAGCTGGGGCTGTCAGTCGGGGTGGCGACGGGCAACTACGCCCCGGTCTTCCTCACGATCGGCGCGGCCTGGTAGTCAGCTGACCAGCGGCGCCACCGCTCCGCTACCGTCCCTGCGTGTGCGCGCCTCGGGCGATGCGGTGGTGAGAGGGCGGGGGGCTTTCGGGCCTCCCGCTCCAAGCCTTTCTCCGGAGACAGGACCATGACGATCGACAAGACGGCGAGCGCGATTCCGCTGCACGACAAGTCGGCTGATCGCAGCCGGCGCACCCTCAAGTTCAACGGCCCCGCGTCGTACGCGACCGGCGGCGACCCGATCAGCGGCGCGGAGCTCGGCCTCAGCCAGATCCACGTCTGGCCGGGCACCATCGTCAGCAACGGCACGGTGTGCCTGAACACCTGGCACAACAAGGCGACCGGCAAGCTGATGTACTTCGATATGGCGGGCGCGGAAGTCGCGGCGCTCACCAACCTGTCGGCCTACATCGGCTACGTCGAAGTCATCGGCAAGTAAGCAGGCGGCGGGCGAGTAGCCCTGCCCCTCTGGGGCGGAGTTGAGGCGGTACTGTGGCAGCGACGTTGGGTGATGTCATTCGTGAGATCCAGCTGACGGCCGCCGCAGTGCCGCCGCTGCTTGTACGCGCCTGGACGTTCGACACCTACGCGCAGCTGCTCACGGGCAGCCGGTGGGGGTGGCAGCGGCAGCAGGTGACGGTACGGCCCGCGGCCGCGCGCGTGCTGGCGAGCATCACCCTGACACCGGGCAGTGCGGCGGTGGCGAGCACGGCGCTGTTCCTGGCCGCGGATGTCGGGAAGCAGCTGTGGGTGGGTGCGGGGGATCCGCTGCTCACGATTCAGGCGGTGGCGAGTACGAGTAGCCTGACGCTGGCCTCGGCCTACACCGGCACGCGTACCACCGTGCTCCTGGCCGAGGTGATCGAGGCCTACTACCAGCCGCCGGCAGGCTTCCAGCAGTTCCTGTCGATGACGGATCTGGTCCACCACCAGCCGATCCCGACGGACCTGAGCCTGGAAGAGGTGCGGCTCTGGGATCCAGGCCGGCAGATCAGCGGGCAGCCTCGGGCGCTCATCGCGCATCAGGCGCTGGTACCGAGTACGGGAGGGGCGGCCCGGGTGGCGTACGAGTACTGGCCGCGGAACACCACCGGGGGCACGTACGAGGTGTGGTACCTCGCGGGGCCGCAGACCAGCAGCTTGAACGAGGAGACGGCGCTCCCCGGCGTGCTGGAAGACCGCGCCTTCGTGATCAAGGACGGCGTGCTCGCGCGATGCGCCGCCTACCCGGGGACGGCCCAGCAGAAGAACCCCTACTTCAACCTGGCCTTGTCGCAGCAGCACGCGACGGCCTTTGCGGTGGGACGGAAAGACCTGGCGATCGTCGATGACGACCAGTATCCGAGCCAAGTCGTGAGCCACATCGACTGGTCGTACGTCCGCCGTGGCATGGGCAGTGACGCCGCCTACCAGTTCTCCGACGCCTCCGCCGGCAGCCCCGGTGGTGGATCGTGGGGCGGGTGGTACTATTGACGCAGGAGACGGACCATGAACACCACTTTCACTGACGCAATCGCTCCCACGCCGGATGTGCGCGGCGGCCACGACGGCACGCGCGGCGGGCATGACATCCGCGACGGCCGGAAGGAAACGCCGGGCACCACGATCGGCACGCTGCCGACCCTCACGAACGTGAAGGACGCGCCGTCAGGCGGCCAGGGCAGCGATTTCGACCTGATCGGCCACCACAAGGCCGGCATGACCTTCGGCAAGTCCTAGGACCGGAGCCCCCTCCCCATGGCGCTCATGTCCAAGGCGGTACGCCGCTGGCTGCGTGGCTGGGTGGGCGCGGCGATTGCTGCCGGCGCCAACACGCTCAGCACCGGGCTCTCGGTGGTCGTCATCGATCCTGCCACCTTCAACTTCGGGGCTGGCTTCACCAATCTGGTCAAGGCGGTCGGCATTGGCGCGCTCGTCCAGGCGGCGGTGGGTGCGGCGCTCTTCCTGTCGAAGTCGCCGCTGCCCCCGGAGGAAGAGGACGAACCGGCCCAGAGTCTCGGGAGGATACTTCCACCTCCGGCGCGAGACTGACGTGGACGGCATGCCAGTTCCGGTGCCGGTTCCGGGCGTCGCTTCCCCTCCCCCGGAAGAGCGACGTACGCCGGAAGGCGCCCTCATCCGCGCGGCGCTCGATCACGCCAAGGCGCTCGCGCAGGAGCCGCTCCCAGCGGGGCATCGCATCCGCGTGGAAGGCACCTTCGAGGGCGAGGACGGCGAGATCGGCGCGGCCTGGCTGACCCCGCGGGGCTGGACCCTGGAAGGGTCGGCCAAGGTGGGGCTGGCGACGCGCAAGGTGCGATCGGTGAAGATCGCCATTCAAATCGAACTCTAGGGGGATTCCGATGTTCAAGCTGACGATTCGCAACGGCGTGCTGGCCCTGCTCATCCTGATGGGCTGGTGTACGGCGGTGAGTGCCCAGGATCCGACGACCCTGCCGCTGGCGAACCTCGCGGGCGTCCAGACGGCGGGTACCGTGACCTGGGACTGGCCCGACGGCGCCGGCGGGGATCTGAGCTACGGCGGCGGCGCGCTCGGCGTCAGCGAGGACGGCAACTACGTCTACATCAGCTGCGTGAGCGACCACAGCGGCATCGCCAAGCTGTCGCTCCCGGCCACGCGCAACGGCGCGCGCATGACGGTGGTGCAGCCGTGCCTCGGCCCGCGCAAGGCCGACATCGCCGTGATTCACCCCGACCCCAATGCCTTCCGGCCGATGCTCGGGGGGGTGGTCGAGTACGGCGGGCGGATCTGCGTGGTGGGCTACATCAGCTACGACGCAACGGGCGCGACGACGGCAAGCCACTGGTGCGGGACGAGCCTGACGACGCTGGCGGGACCGTACGCGGGCAGCGTGTCGCCAGGGCTCGTGAAGAGCCAGATGTTCGTGATCCCCTCGGTGTGGCGCACGACGCTCGGCGGCCCGGTGGCGAGTACGGCGGGGTACACGTCGATCATCAGCCGCAGCAGCTACGGCGCCAGCATCAGCGTGTTCGACCCGACGCAGGTAACGGGCAACAACTTCCCGATGCAGTACCTGCTGGGCTGCCGGCACACCGACCCGGGCTGCAACACCTACGGCACGCCGACCAGCAACGACTACAACGGCAGCGAGCTCAGCGGCGGCATGTTCATCGTGCCTGGTACTCGTACCCTGGTGTCGATCGAGCGTGAGTCCACCGGGCGCACCTGCTACGGGTACACCACCACGAACCCGGCGCTCGATGGCGTGCCGTACCTGGATGCCGAGTACTGCTACTCGTTGAGCGACCCGCTCGACCAGAAGGGCCCGAAGGGCTATCCCTACCGCCTGGTGGCGAAGCTCTACGACCTGAATCAGCTGGTGGAGGTCAAGAACGGCACGCGCAACCCCTGGACGATTCGGCAGTACGCCACCATCGACCTACCGGGCAGCAGCGCCAATGAGTTCGTCACCTCGGGCGCCTACAACCCGGTGAAGGGGGAGTTCTACCTCCTGCGCGGGGTCGGCGGTGGCGTCAACACGATGTACGTCTACACTGGCTTCGCGGCTGGTGTCGCCGCGCCGCCTGTCTCGAGTGATTGCGTCCTCGGCACCACCGCCTACACCTTCGTCAGCGCCACCGCCTGCGTGGGTTCGACGCGCACGGTGAACGAGTCGTGGGTGCGCACGGGCGACGTGGCGCCGGTGGGCAACGGCGCGGCCTGCCCGGCAACCACCGGTACGCGCTCCCGCATCGAGGCCTGCACGCCGCCGCCGCCGGCGCCGACGCCCGAGTTCAGCGGACGCATCCGTGCGCAGTCGCTGGTGGGGGCGGGCCTGCGGCTCACCCTGCAGGTGGCAGCCGCCGCGCCCTCGCCGGCGATCGGCACGGCGGTGCGTGTCCTGGTCAACGGCCTGCCGTACAACGGGACCGTGTTCGATGTGGATCGCAGCTACTACAGCGGCACGCCGCGGGACACGCGGGTGATCGTCACGGTGCCGACGCTGGGGTTCCTGTCGCTGACGGTCCAGATCCCGTAGACTACGCGCATGGATACTCCGACACCTCCGACCCTCGCCGATGCCGTGCCGCTTGCCTCTGCCCGTCTCGGGGATCTCGTAGAGGTAGACGGGGAGTTGCGCCAGGTGATCAAGCTGGAAGCGTACGGTACCCGGCAGCTGGCACCGCTCGTCTCCGGGACGTGTGACCCGTTCTGTGCCCGGCAACGGCTGATCCTGTCCCGCTGTCGGCACGGGATGCTCTAGGACTGTCGTGGCCTTCCTCGTCAGTACCTCGGCCGGCGGTGGCGCGGGAGGTACGTCGCCGAACATCGACACGACCGGCGCGACGTTCCTGATCGCCAACGGCGTCGCCGACTCCGGGGTGCCGACGATCAGCGACAGCAAGGGCAATACCTGGACAGCCGTGCCGACGATCTACGGCGGCAGCTTCCCGACCTTCCACCGGCAGCGCCTCTTCTACGTGGAGAACCCGACGGTCGGGACCGGGCACAACTTCACGTGCTCCGGGACGAATGCCTCCGCCTGCTTCGCCGCGCATGACGCGGTGGCGGTCAGCAGCGTCTACGACACGGAGATCGGCGCGCAGCGGCTGGGCGTCTCGGCGGCCACCGGCGGCTCGATCGGTGCGGCCTCCCGGCTGGTCATCACCGGTCTGGGCGCAGAATCGGCGGCGGTGTCTGCCACTCTGAGCACGGCCGGCTTCACGCTGGATGAGGCCCACCCCCATGTCGGCGGCATCAGCTACGGCAGCTACATCGGGCACAAGTACGTCAGCGCTGCCGAGGATCCCTCCTGGTCCCTGGGGGGTACCTTCGACGTGACGGTGGCGAATGCGTCGTTCGTCACCACCGGCGGCGGTGGCGGCGGCCCGGTGACGCCGTACCCCGTCATCGGCGACGGGGTGGGCGTGGCCCGCTTCGACCCCGGCCGCGTTGTCGCCTTCCTGGGGGCTTGCGTGCTCCCCCGGCGTTGGGGCTACACTCTACCTGCGCGCGTTCCGGCAGTCTCCTTCTAGGAAAGGGTCCATCCATGGCGAAGAATGCGGTCGAACTGACGCGCACGGCATCCCCAACGGCGAGTCTCGGCAGCATCACGGCCGATGCCACACGACCGCGCCGGATCCGGCTCTACTACTGCATGATCGGCTCGGGCGCCACGCCCGCCGAGAATGCCTTCGAAATGCGCCTGCGCCGGATCACGGCCGGAGGCACCAACACGGCGGTGACGCCCGTGGCGCTCGATCCGGCCAGTGCCGTGACCGAGTTCGACGCGGGCGAGAACCACACGGTCGAACCGACCTACACCTCCAACACCGAACTGCATGCCATGGCGTTCAACCAGCGCAGCACGGTGCAGTGGTACGCGCCGCCCTACGGCGAGATCGTTATCCCCGCCACCGCCAGCAACGGCATCGGCTTCGACACGCCCACCGCGGCCACGGTCAGCATCCGGGCCATGGTCCACGTGGACGAGGAATAGGCAGCCCTGATCATGGCCGACAACAAGTTCTTCCGCGTCATCTTCGACAACGATCAGGTGATCCACGTCTCGGCGCCCGATGCGGTCGCCGCGCAGGCGCACGCCGAGGACGAGGACGTGCGACAGCCGCCCTCGGGCTCGAAGATGAACTTCAAGCACGAGGTCACGCGGACGGTCATCGCCGCGGGCGCGCGTGTCGCATCGGTGGTGGAGATCGACAAGTACGCGTTCCGCCGGCTGCAGCAGCTGGACGCGCAGATCGCCGAGATGGCGCGCGAAGCAGACGCTCTGCGCCCGTCGCTGCCGTCCTCGCCGGGACGGTAGGCGGCCGGCCATGCCGGAGTACGCGACGCGATCGCGCGGGTACCTCGTCGAGACGGATCGTGTCTCGGGGAAGGTCGTGCGCGAGTGCGACACGTTCACCTGCGGGCATTGCAATCGGGTGGTGCCGGTGCCGCCGCGGGCGGCGCCGGCGCAGCTGGGCGGCACCTGCGGGAATTGCCAGTCGCTGATCTGCCCGCGGTGCGCGCGGGACGGCCGGTGTACCCCCTTTGAAGAGCGCATCGCGCGCTACGAGCAGCAGCAGCGCTTCCGCGCGCAGCTGGGAGGCTGAGTGTTCCTGCAACAGCGATCGGTGTCGGGCACACGGCTGGAACGCTGGCTGGGCGCCGCCCATGTCGCCCAGATCTCCCAGGCGATGCGGGCAGGCGGTGGGCCAGGACAGCGGTGGTACGGGCGCCCGATCGCGGTGCTCGGCCTGCCGAATGGCTCTCGCGTGTACGCCACCTCCGATGGCGACTTCGTGGGTACGCTACTCGGGGGCGCCGAGACATCCCGCCGCGAGTGGATGGAAGACAGCTTTCGCCGGCGCCGGCATCGCGCCGAGGATGCGATTCACCGCTGGGCGGTGGGGCAGATGGGGCAGGCGGCGGCGGGCTTCTCGTCGCTGTCGGACTTCATCAGTGAGATGAGCGCGGCGGGCAAGGTGCAGCCGGTGAATTACAACAAGGCGGGCACCACGGGCGTCGTGGCGGCGACGAATAGCCTCTGGCGTGTCGGCTCGATGCCTGCGGCGGGCGCGGCGGGCGCGGCGGCCCCCGGCGGCACGGTGCCGACGAACGCCACAACCGGCGCGCTGCCGATTGCGGACGTCACGCCGGACTATCAGTATCTCGTCGCGGCCGATCCGCTGGCGACGGTGAACGCGCAGACGCTGCTGCTCTATGACCGCCTCTTCTCGGTGGCCAAGACGATGGCGAGCACGGCGACGGAAGCGGTCACGGGCGTGCCGACGCGCTACACGTCGAACACCGACACCGACCCGGATAGCGCGGTCGGCAACTTCCTGTTCATCGAGTGCGGCACGGTACTCGCGGCGACGGCGCACAACTGGACGACTTGCACGTATGTGGACCAGAACGGCAACACCGGGGCCACATTGCCGAGCGTGACGGGGAACAGCGGCAACATCGTGAATCGTCTCGACCAGCCCACGGGCACGTGGTTCGCGCCGCTGGCCTCGGGCGATTCTGGGATTGACTCGCTCACGCAGATGCAGTGCTCGGCGTCGGTGGCGACGGGCGCGATTGACTTCGTGATCGGCCATCCGATCGCGTGGATGCCCTGCGCGCTCGCCAACTTCACGACGCCGTGGGACGTCACGGATCGGCCGGGGCGTCTCGTGCGCATCTTCGATGACGCCTGCCTCGCGCTGCTCGAAGTGCTCAAGAGCGCGACCACGGCGACGACGCACACCGGCTCGCTGCTGTTCGGCAGGGGGTAGCACATGTCCCGCCTGCGACTGGCAGGGGCAAAGGTTTGGAGGCGCGCCGGGGGTAGACGCGGCGCTGAGGCGGCGATTTCGAGTACGACGGCGGAGCTCGGCCTCCCGCTGGAAGACCCACCGGCCCCTCCCCCCTCGCTCGAGAGTGCGGCACCCTGGCAGGCGGATCCGCCGCCTGGGGGGCTGTTCCTGCGCCAGCAGCGGCTGGCTGCGGGGACGCGCGCGGCGCGGCAGGCGCTGCGCGTGGACAACCCCGGGGCACTGCTCACGGTGGTGACGAGTACGGCATTTCAGTCGGGGGTCGCGCGCTTCCGCGGACGTACCGTCCTCGCCCCGGTCGCGCCGCAGATCCATCCGGCGCTGGTGGCGAGCAGCCTGGCCGCCCAGCCTCCGGCAGAGAATCGCCTCCCGCCGCCGCGGCCGCGCACGCCCCGGGGCGAGACGCAGACGCCGATCCCGCGCATCCCGCCGGCCTGGATCGGGTACGACGCAGCCCGAGTACCGCGTCTGGCGCCGCGCACCGTGCCGCGCGAGGATGTCACGCCAGTCCCACGACTCAGCATGGGGGGCTGGCGCGGGGACGACGCGGTACGCGTACCGCGCGCGGCCGGCGCGGTTCCGAGTCGAGAAGACGCCGGTGCCTCGCCGCAACCGCTGATCGTGGCCGCGCTCGATCCGCTGCCGCCGGTCCCGAGTCCGCATCCGCTCCTGCCGCGGCGCCGGCTGGTCGGCGACACCGTGGGACCGATCCCGCGCATCAGCATGGGGGGAATTGCTGAGGCGGATCCCTACCGGCCCACGCTCCGCCCGCGGCTACAACGCGGCACCGTCGATCTCGCCTGGCCCCTCCTCGGCGCCCTGGGCCTGCTCCCGGACGTGTCCGAAGGGCGACCGCGCCTGCTGCCTCGCCGTGTGCCCCAGGCTGCCTGGGAGCGGCTGGACGTGCTCACGCTCGGTGCGCTGGCCGAGGGCGGTGCCTCCCTGCCGTTGGTCCCGCGCGCGCGGCCGCCGCTCACCGACCTGAGTGTGTGGCCGGAGGCGAATCTGGCAGTGGGCCCGGCGCTCGCCCTCCTCCCCGAGGCGTCCTTCTGGGCGCGACTCCGGCCGGAGGTGCGGCCGCAGGATCTCACCGTGTCGGTGGATCCGTTGGATCTCCGTAGCCATCCGGCGCAGACCGGCGTGGCCCGGTTCCTCGGGCGCGTGGTGCTCGCGCCAGTGACGAGTGGACAGGCGCAGCCGCTCCTGGCGGCCGCCCCCACGTTCTCCCTCGTGGACGGGGTGCAGTATTACCTCCGCCCGCGCGCGCGGCACCTCCCCGGCGACATCCAGCGGGGCGACGCCATCCGGCTCGCGGCCTTCCTCCCTCCGGATCTTGGCTTCCCGCCGTCCCTCGGTCGCCGCCCACAGCGCCCGCGCCTCGATCTCTCCGTCTGGCCGCTGCGTCCCTACGCCGCCCCCGGCCTGACTACGCAGGTCTTGGGCGAGTACGGCGGTGAGCACACCCGCCGGCACCGACTCGGGCTGTACCGTACTCGTACTGAGGTGTTCCGGCCGGCCGCCCCGATCGCCGTCGTGTCGCTCCTCACCTGGCTGGACCCGCAGGCGCTGGCGTACCGTACTCGCCTCCGCCTCCCGGTGCTCGGCCCCTACGCGCCCCTCTCCGTACTCGTTTGGCCGCTGGTCGTCCCTGCCAGCTTCCATCAGGGCGAGCGGTGGCAGTACCTCGCCGGCGACACCGCCTTCACCTTCGACCTGCCGGCGGGGCATGCCTGGAGCAGCCCCACAGGTGCAACCGATCTGGAGGCTCCGTATACTGTCGTCGTGTGGCTCTTCCCTCCGGGACGTACCACCTGGGAGTTCTAGCCGATGACGCTCAATCAGGATGTCGAACCGAAGCAGCCGGCGGAGAACAAGTACTACACCGGCGACTGGCGGAAGCGGCTCGCCCACTTCCCGGGCGTGACGATCAGCGCCTCGGTCTGGGACATCGTGGGCGGCGATGGTGCGCTGGTGAAGTCGAACGAAGCGATCGACGGCGCCGGGACGCAGACGAGTGTGCTGCTCGGCGGCGGCACGGCCGGGCAGGTGTACACCCTGCGGAACAGTGTCACGTTGTCGGACGCGCAGGTGTGGCGCGGGTACGGTGTACTCGAAATCGCCACCGAGGCGACCCTGCTGCGGACCTGACGCAGCCTTTCTCGAGGATCTCATCATGTCGCAGCTTGGCCGTCTCATGTTCTTCTCGACCGACCCCGCCACGCAGTTCATCACGGCACTGGCGACCAACGCCGGGGCGAACCTGGCGCTCGACATCGGCCAGGCGCTCGGACATCGAGCGCGCGGGCGCCTTGTCACGGTGTCGATTCGCGCCGTGCAGAACCTCATCTGGGAGGTGTACTTCTGGCGCACGAGCGACTACAACGGCGCGATCGGGGTGGGCGGCTACCTCGGGCGCGCGCCGTTCCAGGTGGCGGACGGCACGCAGATCGCGGCGGCCGGCCTCTTCCACTACCAGCGGGCGGTGGACATCCCGATCGCCAGCGACGACAACACCGGGCGGATCTTCATGACGCTGGTGAACCGGAGTGCGCTGAGCGCCGGCGGTGCCAACCAGATCAAGATCGAGCTCGGGATCGACCCGACACACGGCGGCTAGGAGCCCAGCATGGAGCGCTTCCAGGACTTCTCGATCATCGTCGAAACCGGCGCCCCGCTGCCTGATGCCACGGTGTCGGTCTACCAGGCCGGTACGCTGACGCTTGCGGCAATCTACGCCGACAACCTGCCCACGCCGACGCCCAAGGCCAACCCGATGACCTCGGCGGCGGTGACGGGGTACTTCCACTTCTACGCCCAGAACGATCGGTACGACATCGTGATCAGCAAGACCGGCGCGACCGGCTACAGCTGGGCCGACGTACTGCTCGAAGATCCGGCCTAGCGCCGGGAGGCTTCCCATGGCCCGCATCCGCTTCCTGTTCGTCCTCACCGTCTTCGTCCTCGGCCTGCTGGTCGCGGTGCCAGGCGCACAGACCCTGAGTTCTCAGGTGCTGCAGCTGCTGGCGCGGATCAACACCTGGACGGCCGCGCAGACCTTCCAGGACCTGCGGCTGGGCCTGGGGTCGCCGTCGGACACCAACTACCGCCTCTACAACATCTCGGGGTCGCTCTACTGGAACGGGGCGCTCGTGGTGGCCGGCGGGGGTGGCGGCGCGGTCCACAACATCCTGAGCGCCACGCACGGCGATGCCACCGTGGCCTCGGTCACGCGCGGCGGGCTCATCACCGGGCAGGGGGGCGTACCGAGTTGGACGCTGCTGACCGTGGGGGTCGCCGGGACCTTCCTGCGGAGCGACGGCACGGATGTCAGCTGGGGCACGGACGGATCGGCCCTGACGGCACTGAATGCCTCGGCGCTGGCGAGTGGCGTCGTGCCGCTGGCGCGGATCTCGGCGCTGACCAACGCGCAGATCGACGCCGCGGCCGGTATCGTCTGGACGAAGCTCGACAAGGCCGGCTCGAGTCTGGCCGACCTCACCACCCGGTCGGCGGCGGATCTCACCTCCGGCACGCTGGCCGACGCGCGCCTTTCGGCCAACGTGAGCCTGTTCGGCACCTCGGTGCAGACGGCGGAGATTCTCGACGCCACGATCCTCTTCGCCGATTGGGCCGACAACGGCTGCACGAGTGGGCAGTACCCGCAGTACAACGGGTCGGCGTGGATCTGCTCGACGGTGACGCCGGGCAGCGGCACGGTGACATCGGTGGGGCTGACGATGCCGGCGATCTTCTCGGTGGCCGGCTCGCCGGTGACGGGCAGCGGGACGTTGGCGGCCACGCTGGCGAGTCAGACGGCCAACCTCGTGTGGGCCGGGCCGAGTTCTGGTGGGGCGGCGGCGCCGACCTTCCGCAGCCTGGTCTACAACGATTTCCCGACGAGTGCGGCCGCGGCAGGCACCTACCCGAAGGTGACGATCAACAACAAGGGGATCGTGACCGGGACGGCGAGCCAGATCACGCTGACGACGGACGTGACGGGTACGCTGCCGTTGGCGAATGGCGGGACCAACCTGAATGCGGCGGCGGACGATTCGGTGTTGCTGAGCACGGGCGCGGCCTGGGCGGCGGCGGCGCTGAGTACCTGTACCAACGGGCTGACCTACGACACGGCGACCAACACGTTTGGGTGCTCGGCGGGTGGGGCGAGCCATGCGCTGCTAAGTGCGGTGCATACCGATACGCTGGCGGCGAGTGTGGTGCGGGGCGACCTGATCGTGGGCTCGGCCGTGCCACAGTGGAGCCGGCTGGCGATCGGGGCGAGTGGCACCTTCCTGCGCAGCAACGGCACGGATGCGTCGTGGGTGGATGGATCGAGCATCGCGCTGCCACAGGGCAACCTCTACGTGAACGCGATCGACACCTACAACGCGGTGGGGGCGAACACGAACCAGGGCACCCTGGCGACCGCTGTCGGCGTGGCCGATTACGGCGTGAAGCTGGTGGGCAATACGTGGCTGAGCGGTTTTGGCCGGGGTGGCACGCTCGACGCGGCGCTATTCGTCGATGGCAACACGACCGACACGATCGGAGTTGGGCGCGAAAGCCACGCGCTGCTGGTGCAGAACCAAAGCACACGCGCCGGCGCCGGTACTCACCCGCTCTTCACCGCCGCCAAGTTCCTGATCGGCAGCGTGTCGGGCACGGCCACCGTCACGACGGCCGCCACCGTCTACGTGCAGAACGCGCCGACGTTTGCCACTAACAACTACGGCCTCTTCGTCGATGCCGGCGTCTCCCGCTTCGACGACGGCATGGTGGAGCGCGGCCGCACGCAGCTGGTCGGCGAGTGGACCGTGCCGACGTTCTCGGCAGCCATCTTCACCGCCGGTGGCACGATGACGTGGACGGTGGACGCTGGGGATGTCCTCGGCTTCGCCTACTCCGAGATCGGCAAGACCCAGAAGCTGAACTTCACGATCGCCACGTCCACCCTCGGCGGCGTGGCGAACCCGGAACTGCGCGTAACGGTGCCGAATGGCCGCACGATCGCCACCACTACTTCCGGCAGCTGCCTGGGGCTGAACAATACCGGCGCGCGGTGGGACGGCTTCTACCAGGCCACCGCCGGCAACACCTACGTGTCGATCTACAAGGAAAATGCCGCGGCGGCCAACTGGACGCTCGAGACGAACCTGATGCAGATCCGCTGCGACATGACGCTGATCATCCAGTAGAATCTGCCCCATGCGCACACCCCTTCGTCTCGTTGCTCTCGTCCTCGCTGTGGTGGTCCTGGTGCTCCTCGTCGGCGCCGCCGGAGCTGCCGCCTACATGGAACTGCAGGCCTACCGCACGCTCAAGGCCACCTACCCGCAGCTGATCCAGGTCCTGCAGGCGCATGAGGTGGCCTTGCAGAAGCTGACCGGCGCTCCCACGATTACGAGTACGCCCCCCGACGCCGCGGCACCCACGGCACCGGCGCCGCCCAAGTAGTACCGTACTCGTACCATGCTTTCTGTCCTCACCCTCGGCGTCCTCGACAAGCGGCTGCGCGAGCGGTTGGACGACCACCCGTACTTCACGCTCTACGACCGGGCGGATGCGCTGCGGATGGCGCTGGCACTCTGGTATGCCGCGACGGGCGGGGTGACGAGTACGGTGAATGCCCAGACGATCCCAGGGGATCCGTACGTCCCGGTCCCTGGTCTCGCGCACGTACTCGCCGTGCGGTGGCACGAGAAGCCGCTCATCCCCTCCACCGTGCAGGAGCTCGGCTTCCTCTCCCCCGACTGGCGGCGCCAGGTCGCCGGCACCGCCGGGATGCTCTCCTCGCCGACGTACTGGGCGCCCATCGGCCTCACCACCGTGGCGATCTGGCCGACGCCGCCGGGCATCTCCTACATCACCTGCACCGGCCTCGCCCTGCCGCCGGCCATCGACCCGCGCGACGGGATGGATCGCACCGTCGATCTGTCGCCGGAGTGGCAGGATCCGGTGCTCGATCTCGCTACCTGGTGGGCGGCCGGCAAAGGCGGCGCCGGGATGCAGCAGCAGTACCAGCCGCATCTCGACCGGGCGTTGGCCGGGATTTCGGCCTACCTCGGCACGCAGGTGGCGACGCAGATCTTTGCCGGGCTCACCTTCGCGCGCGCCGGCACGACGCAGCGGGTGCCCCAGCCGGTGACGCCCCCGGCGGGCAGTGAAGGTGGGGCGGCATGACGGACGACACCGTACTCTCCCTCATCCAGAGGTACGTGCTCGAGCCGGTGGTGGACGGCGGCCGCACCTGGGCCTCCGGCCTCTGGGATCGGGAGGAAGTGCTCGGCTACCTCGGCGATGTCGAACGGGAGTTTCTCCGCCACACCGCGGTCGGACGCGGCTGGCAGCAGGTGGACTACGGCCCGGCGCAGCCGACGGTGGTGCTCCCGCATGAGGTGCAGCAGATCCTGCACGCCGATGCGGATCAGGCTGGCCGGTCTACTCCGGTGGTCATCGTCAGCCGGCATGAGGCGGATCAGCTGCTCCCCGCCTGGGTGCGGACGCAGGATCGGCCCTACGCCCTTCTCGTGCAGGATCAGGGCACATCGCAGGTCACGCTGGTGCCGCCGGCCGCAGCCGGAGGGACTCTGCACCTCATCGTCGTGCCGGCGCCGCAGACGTACTCCGGCCTCGGCGACCCGCTCCTCGTCGGCGATCTCTGGGTGCCCTTCCTCGTCCAAGGCGTCCTCGCCCGGATGTTCGGCAAGCCGGGGCCGGCGTACAATGCGTCTCGTCAGGCCACCGGGGCGGCATTCTTCACCCTGGGTGTACAGATCGCGGGCCGCCTGCACCCGCAGGAGTAGCCGCCGATGGACACGCCGGGGTACCGCCCCTCTGCTGCCGACCTGGTAGCCTTCCGTCCGGGGATCCGCGGGCTGGTCCTCGCCGCGGATGTCAGCCTGCTCCCGCCCGAGGCGGCGGTACGGCTGGATAACTGGCGCGTGTCGGATGCGGGCCGGCTGCGCGTGCGGCCTGGGCTGCAGACCGCCCTCGCCCTCGTCACCGTCGCCGGCGTCCACAGCATCAGCCGCCTGGCCCAGCCGTCCGCCGGCACCTACATGGGCTACGTCGGCACGGGTACGATCCTCTGGCGCGGCTCTAACCCCGCCTCGTACGCGCCGGTGTCCACGACGCTGAGCGGCAACCCGCTCACGTTTCTGCCCTACCGCCCGGCGCTCTCTGGCGACCCGTGGATGATCGTCGGCGATAGCAGCGTGCTCGGCCAGGTACCGCCGACGGGGGAAGCGCTGCTCCTGGGCCTGCCGGAGCCCGCGGCCGCGACGACGACGCGGATCGTGGACATCCTGACGACCAAGATTTGCGACTTCCACGGTGTCGATGCCGCGAGCGCCTGGACGCTCACGGGTGGCTTCGACGATTCGGATGTGCCGGTGCCTGCTGGAACGCCCACCGCGTCGGATGTCGTCGGGCTGCAGGGCGACTGTGTGGAGTTCACGACCAACCCCGGCAGCACGGCCAAGGGCTACCTCTCGATCCTCGGGCGGCCGCGGACGATGGATCTGACGACGCTGCAGGCCGGCTTCCGTGAGGCGTCGGCCGAGGACATGATCCACGGCTGGCTGCGGATCAACCGGCCCGGCCTGGTGGAGGAGATCCGCGTGTACCTCGTGTGCGCGTCGGGTTTCTCGGCCAACGTCATCCCCGGGCAGAACGACACACTCAACACCGATGCGTTCGTCAAGACGTTCCAGCCGAGCGACCTGACCGGGTTCCTCGAGACGCAGCAGACCGCGAGCGAGGCGGCGCAGACGACACAGGCCACCGAGGTGATTACCGACTACCTCGATCAGCGGTCGCCGGAGGTACGTGACGCCCAGGGCGGCGATGCGTCCACCCCGGAGAACCGCGACCCGGAGGGGCCGGATCCGGCGCCGAACACCATGCTGCCGGAGTCGCTGGCGCCGGGGCGGAATGTGTGGACCGAGTACGGGGTGGCCGGGCGCCCACTACGCCGTGGGGACTTCACCCGCATCGGCAGCACGGCCGGCCGCGGCTGGGACACGATCACCGGGATCGTCATTGTGGTGAAGACGGCGGTGAACCAGTCGGTGAAGGTGGCCTTTGACGACTGGTATCTCACCGGCGGCTACGGGCTGGACTCGACCGAGGTCGGCGCGCAGGCGTACGACTATCGCTGCACGCACTTCCATCTCGACACCGGCGATGAGGGCAACCCGAGCCCGCTGCAGGCGGAAGGGGTGCGGCTCCGGCCCGTGCGACAGCGTGTGGGCGTACAGCCGGCGGCGGCCTACACCGGCGCGGGCAACGCGCGCGTGCGGCAGCGCTTCTACCGGCGCGGCGGGCTGCTCAATGACGACTGGCGCTACGTCGGGCAAAACACGGCGAACGGGGCCGAGTTCATCGACACGTTGAGCGATCTCGACATCGCGGCCGCCGACACCGTACAGCTCGACAACTACCAGCCGGTCCCGACGATCGACGTGCAGGGCAACACCGTCCTCGCCGCGGTGCTTCCTGCGGTGTGGGGACCGCTCGAGGGCGCGATCTACGGCTGCGGCGACACATACCGGCCAGGGCATCTGTACCGCAGCAAGACCGGCAAGCCGGGATCCTGGCCGCCGGATCTCTCGATCGAGGTGTGCAGCCCGAGCGAAGAACTGATGCACGGCTGGCTCTACGGCGGGCAGGGCTTCGTGTTCAGCCGCCGGCGGCTGTTCGTCATCTCACCGAACCTGATCAACGGGTCCATGACCGTGCAGGATACGCCGTGCCAGAAGGGGCTGGCGGGCCGATGGGCCTTCGATGTCGGTCCCGAGGGCTGCATCTTCGTCAGCGACGACGGCATCTACCTGACGAGCGGCGGCGCCGCGCAGTCGATCAGCGAGGATCTCCGTCCGCTGTGGCAGGGGCGCAGCTTCCCGGGCGCGGTGGCGATCAACCTCAGCGCGCCGAGTCGGCTGCGGATCACCATCGGCAAGGGGCTGGTGTTCTTCTTCTATCAGGGGACGGATCTGGCGGATCACATCCTGGTGTACGACCAGCAGCGCCGGGTGTGGAGCCGCGATGTCTACGCCTACGCCATGCGCTGCGGGTACGTGGATCGGGAGCATCCCGAGTTGCCGGTGTTCCTTGGGGCGTCGGCGGATGGGTTCGTCTTCGGCACCGACGGCACCTCGGATGTCATCACCGGGATCACCGCGTTTCTCAGCACGCCGCCGACGGACTTCAAGCGGCCGCGCGAGGAGAAGCAGCTGGGCGATCTGGTGATCGAGAGCAGCTACCTGCCGGCGGCCAACGTGCTTGCCACGACGTACCTCGATTGGAACACGGCGCTGCCGGCGGTGCCGCTGGTCGGCAACGGGCTGGTGGCGCAGCGCCAGATCCTCGACCCCAGCGGCGGGCAGGAGCGGCGCTTCCAGAAAGCCTCAATCGACATCTCCGCCGCGCAGCCGGCGACGATCCCGCCGCTCGAGATCCTGCAGCTGCAGCTGAGTGCCTTCCCACTCGCCGAGGAAACCTTCAAGCGCCTCGGGCAGTGGGAGCCCCTCGGCCAGAGCGGCGCCTACCTCACCGGGGTGGCGATCACCTGCGACACCAGGGAACACGTCCTCCCCGCACGCGCCGGCGCCGCCCCCGCCAACAGCCGTACCGTACTCGTTGAGTACTCTCGCGGGGGTGGGCCCTCGGTGGCGCTCGGTCCCTTCGAGGTGGATGCGAGCCAGGGCCGCCGCACGATCTACCTCTCATGGGCGGGCGTGCGCGCGGATCAGGTGCGGCTGGTCCCGCAGGACGATGCGCCGTGGTTGCTCTACCACCTGGAATGGCAGGCGCAGGCGGAGCCCGCGCGACAGGGCAGCTGGGACAGCAATGACGAGGCGCTCGGCGACACGTACTACACCGGGCTGGATCTCGTCCTCGATACCGGCGGGCTGCCGGCGAGTCTGGCCTGCTACGTCGATGGGCAGCTGATCCACAACCAGACGGTACAGGCGCTGGGCAAGCAGCTGGTGCATGTGACCTTCGGCCCGGGCTACGGCCATGTGTACCGCTTCTACCTCACGGCGCAGCCGGGCGCGGCACTTACGGTGTACCAGTGGGAGTGGAAGGTGCAGGCGGTGCCTGGTGAGCAGGCCAACTGGAACCGCAACTTCGAAGTGGCCGGTACCCTCACCGACAAGTGGGTGAAGGGCGTGCTGCTCGAGTGTGACACCGGCGGCGTGGCGAAGAGCGTGCGCGTGGAAGCCGACGGCGTGCTGCAGCAGACGCTGAGCGTGAGTGCGCTCGGCCGCCAGGTCGTGCATCTGAGCTTCCCGCAGTTCCGCGGCCGTGTGTTGCGCCTGCTGCCGACGGACACGCAGCTGAGTCGTCTGTGGACGGTGCAGTGGATCTTCGATGAGGAACCGCTGGCCCTCACCCGCTGGGAGACACAGCCGCTCGATCATGGACAGACCGAGGGGCATTCGGTGTACGAAGTGACGGTGGAGTACCGCGCCGTCAGTCTCGTCACACTGACGATCCTGGGGTTCGACGCGCAGGGGCAGGAGATCTTCGAAGATGACTACCCGCTGGTGGATACCGGTGGCCGCAAGCGCAAGGTGACGCTTGGGCTACGTGCGCGCCGTGCCGTGCTCTGGCAGTACCGCTTCACGGCGGCCCAGCCGTTCTGGCTCTACCGCGAGGGCAGCCGGATTCAGGTGATCCCCTGGGATGGCGGCCCGCCGGCGCCGCTGGCCGCGCCCTTCGGCAACGACGATCTCGATCACAACCGCGCGATGGGCAACGCGAGCGGCATTGCGAGCACGCCGAACAACGGGCTGCGTACGGAGACGCCGCGTGGCTGACGGGCTGCTCTCCTACGTCCAGCGAGTCGCCGATCCGGTGATCAAGCAGGCGCTACGCCTGTTCAGCGATCGGCTCGCGGCCCTCGAGACACTCTTCCGCGATCTTGACGGGCGCGTGCTCAAGACAGGCTCGCCGGTGGAGGCCTACGGGCAGCGGATCAAGGATCTGGCGGATCCGCAGCGTGGGACGGATGCGGTGAACCTGCAGACGCTGCGCCGGTATGTGCAGACGACCTTGCAGGTGGAACGTGGCGTGCCGGCCCGTCCGACGAAGGATGCCGGAGCGCCAGCGACCTACCCCGCGCCGGTGGGGACGTTCACCGCGACGCCAAGCAGCCTGGCCGCGCCGGGCAATGTCACGTTCGACTGGACGACGCAGTACGCCGATACGGTGGAGAGTTCCCTGCATGGGGCGCTGGCGCTGAGTGGATCGATCGTGGCGCCTGTCACCACCTCTTTTACCACCACCCTGACGCTCCGCGGCCCGGGCGGGGTGACGACCTATCAGCTGACCGTGACGGTCGCGGCGACACCTCCGGCAACGCCTGCGCCCACAGGTACCTTCCTGGCGATACCGAGTACGGTGGCGCCCGGGCAGGCGAGCACGTTGTCGTGGACCAGCCTCAACGCGACGGCGGCGTCGATCAGCCCGGGGATCGGGACGGTCACACCGCTCGCCGCCGGGAACATCACCGTGCAGCCGGCGCAGACGACGCAGTACGAGTTGCGGCTGACAGGCGCCGGTGGCACGCAGATTCTGCAGACAACGGTGACGGTCGCCACGCAGCCGCCTCCGCCGCCTCCGCCTCCGCCAGGCACCACCACGATGACGGCTGGTGTCCTCGGCTGGGGGTTCAGCAACAACGGGCAGCGATTCCTCTGGAAAGGCTTCACCGCCTTCACGCTGCTCTTCGACGCACTGACGCCGGCCAACGCGGCGGAAGCGATCCGGACCCTGCAGTACTTCCAGTACCAGGGCTGCACCGTCCCGCGCATCCTGCTCACGATCACCGACGCCAACAACACGACCGGCTTCTGGTACCCCAAGGGCTATCGGCTGTATCAGCCCGAGTTCCCGAGCTACTGGACCGGCCTGCGGGATCTGGTGCGCTACTGCAACAGCCTCGGCATGATGCCGGAGCTCGTCATCTTCGGCGACGCGAGCGCGGGCGGCTACGGGACGCAGACCGATCGCACGACCTTTGCGAAGGAAGTCGCGCGCCAGCTGCTCGATCTGCGCGGGTGCTTCATCCAGGTCGCCAACGAGAGCCGGAACATCGGCTTCACGAGCGTCGGGCAGCTGGTGGAGATTGCAGACGCCTACCGAACGGTAGACCCGAATCGGATCATCACGCTCTCAGGGCCGGATGGCGGCGCCGACAACGACGACACCTACGGGGTGGCGCCCTCGGTCTACCGCACGGTCCACATCGACCGCGTGCAGACGCCCTTCCCGTACTCCTGGCTGATCCGCCACTACGGCAACCGGACGATCATGAACGGCACGCAGCCGGCCGTGAGTGACGAGCCGATCAACGCCGGCTACGCCGCCTACGGCGCGCACGAACCGGATCACCAGTACTGGTGGGCCTTCGGCGTGATGGGGCGGCTCATGGGCTGGTCGGGCACGTTCCACTACGAGTCTGGGCTGTTCGGGTACGCCCCCGGCGCCGGGCAGGCCGACGAACTCTGTCTGCGCGCGTGGATCTTCGGGCAGAATTACCCCTCGCCCGATCAGGGCGGCACGCTCTTCGCGGCTCTGCCGAGTGGGGTGGCCTTCGGGCCCTGTCCCTGGCCGAACAGCGGCGCCAACACGGGCCTCCTCGGGCGCACGACCGCGCAGGGGACGGCCTACGCCATGACCTTCGGCGCGGCCCCGCTCCCGGCGGTGAGTACCGGCTGGGGCGCCGTCCGCGGCGACGCCTTCACCCAAGGGGTGCTGGTCCCTGTCGGCTTCCCGAACGTCGCCTTCTCCCAGATCCGTGGTTACAACGTGGACCCCATCGGCTTCTAAGTGCCCGTCCCCCCTGTCTCCCGAGGTACCGTACTCGCCATGCCTGTCCTTGCACTCTCGCCCGCGGAGTTCTTCCACCTCTGGCCCACCCCGCCCGGGCCGCTGGCGGATCAGGTACTCGCCCGCAACGCCGATGCGGTGATCCTGGCGCTCTACACCCCGGACCTGGCGGACCCGCACCAGAAGCAGCTGATCGGCTACTGGCCCATCTGGCAGGCGGTCCACATCGACGGCATCTGGATTGACGAGGCGGTGAAGGCGGCCGACCCCGGCGCCCTCCGCTCGCTTCTCGAGGCCGCCTTTGCTACGCTACAGGCCAACGGCGTGACGCTGGCGTTTGCCATGCTGGCGGATGATGCTGACAGCCTGGCCCAGGCACAACGCCTCGGCTTCGTGCGCGCACCGGGGAATCTCTACACGTTGAAGGTGTGATCCTATGGCGGCAGCGGCACTCCCGGCGGCGATCACAGCGGCCAAGGTCGGCGGCACGGCCCTCGCCGGCCATTTCCTCTCCAAGAAGCTCGGCAAGCCCCCGGCGCTCACCCAGCAGGGCGGGCAGGCGCAGACCGGGCTGTTCGGCAATGCCGGGGCGCTGCAGGGCGCCGGGCAGAGCCTGCTCGCCGGCGGTACGGCCATGCGCGGCGCGGGGATGGCCGAGTTCAACAAGGGCGGCGCGGATCTCGATGCGGCCGGCGGCTACCTGCGGAGCATCGTCAACGGCGGGAACGCCGCGGCGACGGCGGCGGTGGCGCCGCAGATCGGGCAGATCACCTCAGCGTATCGCGGCGCGCAGTCGTCGCTGGATCGCAGCGGCATCCGCGGTGCCGGCCGGGACGTGGCAGAGGCGGAGATGGGCCGGGAGAAGGCCGGGCGCATCAGCGACCTGGTGATCGCCCAGCGGCCGGGTGCCGTGGCAGGGCTGGCGCAGCTGGCGCAGGGTCGGCAGCAGGCGGGGCTCAACCTGACGGGTCAGGGGCTGCAGAGTTCGTCGGCGGGCCTCGGGGCGTACGGCGCCGCGTCTGGTCCCCTCGGCGCCATCTACGGCGGCGAGGCGCGGCGGGCGGAGATCGGGGCGGCGAATCAGGCGGAGATCGGCAAGCTGTTCGCCAACATCATCTTCGACATGCTCAAGGGACAGAAGGGTGCAGGCGCGGGGGCCGGGGCATGAGCTACGTCGCTGGGCTGTTCGGCGGCCTCAACGAGCGCCGCGCCAAGGAAGAGGCGGACTCGCGCGCGGAGCAAGATCGGCTGAGCGGCCTCGAAACCAACCTGCTCATGCAGCTGGCACAGGGCGACGACCCCGAGATCGCCGCGCTCGCCGGCGCCGGCCTGCTCGAGACGATCTCCGGCAACAGCAAGATCGGCCGCGCCAAGGGGCTGCAGGGCTTCCTCGGTACTGCGCAGCGCAGCAGCTTCCTGCCGGGGATCAAGAGCGTGCTCGATGCCCGCCGGGCGACGATGCCCCAGACGCCGGGCACGCCGGGCGGGGCGGCGCTGCCGCCGGGGAGCCCGGTGGAACCCAAGGCGCAGGGGGCGGGCGCGAGCCTGCCGCCGATGCCGCCGGCCGCGTACGGAGGACTTCGCCGATTCCAGGCGGACTTTGGGGCGGCGCCGGAGACAGGCGGTGAGAGTTCGGCGGGCCCCGGCCTGCCGCAACAGCCGGCGGCGGCCGGTGGTGCCCCTGGCGGAGTCGTGCCGCCGGGACCGCCTGGAGGTCTGGGAACGCTGGGCAGCCCGGCACTACCGGCCCCGCCGGAAACACCCGCCGCCAAGAGTGCGCGGCTGTTCCCGAGTGCGCGCGAGACGGCGGAGCAGCAGGCGATGGCGGGGCTGATGGCGAAGTACCAGGCGGCGCTTGCCGGGCTGCAGATGGCCGGCAGCGACCCGCTGGCACAGCGCCTCGTCATGGGGATCAACGGCGCCCCGCTGCCGCAGCTGCGGCCGACGGCCGTGAATCTCGACTACATCGATCCGACCACCGGGATGCTGGCGTCTGGTGTGGGTGTGATGGGCGACGACGGCGCCGTGGAAGTGGATGGCGTGGGGCGCGTGCGTCCTGTCGGTGACGTGCGCCCGATCAACCAGCGGCCCGGGGCACCGATCAAGACCAAGCGCCAGCGGATGAATCCGGATGGTACCGGTACCGGCATCTACGATGACGTGGTGACGGTGAATGGCGTAGAGCAGCTGATCGAGGCGGGGATGCCGGTGAATACCCCGCCGGTGTTCAGCGGAGGCAACGTGGATCTCGGCGGCGGGAAGATCGGCCGCACCACGCGCGACGGCAAGGTGGTGGAGGTCGGGCGCGAGAACCCGCCACAGAGCACGCGCACCCCGGCGGCGGGTACGACCGAATCCGCGCGCACGGCCAAGGCGTACTACGCCACCCTGCAGGCGCGGATGAAGGAAGAGCTCACCAAGCTGACCAACCCGATGAATCCGGCGCCCAAGGCGCTGCCACCGGGCCGGCTCGACGCCCTCACCAACGAGGTGACGCGCGGGCAGTACCGCACCTACGAGTCCCTGCAGCGCGGCATTCAGGGGCTGGCGCCTGACGGGTCTGCCGCGCCTGGGGCTGCCGGCGCGAGTGGTCCCCCTGCGTTCGGATCCCCCGAAGGTGCGAGCGCAATCGACGCGGCACTGGCGGCACGGCGTACTCGCCCCCGCCCGTAGCTCTCCCCGAGTCCCTGCGCTACACTTCCCGCATGGCTCGGCCGCTTCCGCCGCTCCCTCCTTCGCCGCAGGCGAGTACTCCCACCACACCGGCGCGGGTACGTACTCGTACTCCGCCTCCGGCCGCGCCGCCGCTGCCGTCGAACATCAATCAGCCGGCGCCGCCGAGCAAGCTGACCTACGCCGACCTGGTGGAAGGGGTGCGGCTGGCGTGGCCGGGGAAGTACGACGA